>Ga0255178_1000010_pt1 | contig 283137 bp, 272 predicted proteins | sample Atl_Atlam_RepC_8_FD_183019 | JGI IMG/M metagenome (GOLD analysis project Ga0255178, IMG submission 183019) | Freshwater microbial communities from Altamaha River, Georgia, United States - Atl_Atlam_RepC_8d | ecosystem: Environmental > Aquatic > Freshwater > River | place: USA: Georgia...
ACCCAGCTCCGACGACATCACGCGGCTCATGCCGGCACCGGCGCCCAAGCCCATCGAACTCGCCGCCGCCGAGACGACGCCACCGCCCAGCTCCGGCGACATCGCGCGGCTCATGCCGCCACCGGCGCCCAAGCCCATCGAACTCGCCGCCGCCGAGACGACGCCACCGCCCAGCTCCGGCGACATCGCGCGGCTCATGCCGCCACCGGCGAAGCCGATCCAGCTCGCCGCGACCCTCCCGCCACCGCCGCCGCCCACCTCGGCCGACATCAAGAAGCTGATGCCGCCACCACCGGCGCCGCCCAAGCCGATCGTGCTCGCCGCGACCCTCCCGCCACCGCCGCCCCCTACATCCGCCGACATTCGCAAGGCTACGCCCGTGGATCCCGATGCGTGGCCAGCGACCCCGACCGCTCAGGTCAAGGCCATCCAGGCGTTGCTGCGCGAGATGCGGTTCTACGAGAGCGCACCCGATGGCCGCATCGGGCGCGCGACCCGCGCGGCAATCCGCGAATACGAGGGGCTGGCCGGGCTCGAGGTCACGGGCAAGCCGAGCCGCGAATTGTTCGAGTCGCTGAAGGAGATGCAGCTCCTGATGAAGCCCAGGCCCAGGGACGGCTCAAACTAGGCGGCCGGCGTGCCGCCACCAGTCCGCGGGAAGACGCGAGGCGGCGCGCTGCGCGTCCTCATTGGTTCCGTAGAGGCCAAAGCAGGTCGCGCCGCTGCCGCTCATCGCGACATGGGCAACGCCCTCGCTGCGCCTGAGCCGGTCGAGTACAGCGGCGATCTCCGGCTGCAGCGAGATCGCCGCCGCGGTCAGGTCGTTGCCGCGGCGTCCGAGATCCTGGGCCAGAGAGCCCAGGTCCCGCCAACCGTCGCCGATCGGTCGGGCAGCCGAGAAGTCGCCTTGCCGTGCGCCGAAGACGGCGGGCGTCGGCAGCGCGATGCCGGGATTGACCAGCAGGATGGCGCAGGCCGGCAGGGCCGGGGCCGGCGCAAGACGCTCGCCGATGCCCGAGGCCAAAGCGGGTCGGCCCGCGAGGCACATCGGCACGTCGGCGCCCAAGGTGGCGGCAAGATCGAACAGCTCCTCCGGCGGCATCGCGACACGCCACAGATCGACCAGTGCGAGCAGGGTGGCTGCCGCATCGGCCGATCCACCGCCGAGCCCGGCCGCCACGGGGATGCGCTTGGTGAGACGGATCGCGGCGCGCGGCGCCACGCCGGCGCGGCCTGCGAGCAGGCGCGCGGCCTTCAGCACAAGGTTGTCGGGATCGCCCTCGAGGGAAGCCGCGGCTGGTCCGGCGATCTCGAGGCTCAGGCCGGAGCCGGGCGCGACCTCGATCTCGTCGGCGAGATCGGTGAAGGCGACCAGCGAGTCGAGCAGATGGTAGCCATCGGATCGGCGTCCGACGACCTGCAGCCAGAGATTGACCTTGGCTCGCGCGAGCGGCACGCCCCGATCCTTCGCAAGGCCGGCCTTCGATCAGCCGCCCTGCTTGGAATCGGCCGCCTTCTCGTAGACGGTCGGCTTGTCGTTCGACGAGTTGAGCCCGTTGGCGATCTTGTCCTGAATGATGGGGATGCGATCCTTCTCGGGATTCTGGTGCAACGCGCGCTCCCATTGGAAACGCGCCTCGCGCCGGCGGCCGACATGCCAGTAGGCGTCGCCGAGATGATCGGTGATCGTCGCGTCGTCGCCCTTCTGCTCGGTCGCGCGCTCCAGCCACTCCACCGCCTTCTCATACTGGCCGAGCCGGTAGTAGGCCCAGCCGACGCTGTCGGTGATGGACCCGTCGTCCGGCCTCAGCTCGGTCGCGCGCTCCAGCATCTTCATGCCTTCCTGAAGATGCAGGCCCTGGTCGATCCAGCTGTAGCCGAGATAGTTGAGCACGTAGGGCTGCTCGGGCGAAAGCTCGAGCGCCTTCTTCATGTCGGCCTCGGCCTTCGGCCAGTTCTTGGTGCGCTCGAGCACGATGCCGCGGCCGAAATAGACCTGCCAGTGACGCTCCTCGGGCTTGCCGAGCCGCGAGATCGCGGTGTCGTAGGCGGCGACCGCCTCGGCAAAGCGATCCTTGCTCCGCAGAAGGTCGGCCAGAGTCAGCGCCGCGTCGATGCGATCGGGCTTCTCGGCCACCAGTGTCTTGAGGCGGGCAACGGCCTGGTCGAACTTGTCCTCCTGGGCGTCGAGCGCCGCCGTCCGCAGCCTCGCCTGCCAGTAGAGCGGCGAGTTCGGGCCGATCCGGCCCAGCGCCGCGACCGCCTTGGGGATCTGGTGGAACTGCTCGTAGAGGCCCGCGATCATCAGCCAGGCGAAGTCCTGGTCGGGCTTCAGCGCGGTGGCGAGCTGGTAGAAGATCAGTGCGAGATCGGTGCGCTGGTTGCGCGGATCGGAGGCGAGGATGCCGCCGATGTCGAACAGGATCTCGGCGATGCCCGAGGCCGGTGTCGGCGGCTTGGGCATCGGCGCGTTGGGCCCCATTAGCCCGTCCATGACGACGGAGTCGCTGTAGCGCGTTCCGTAGTTCCTCAGGATCTCGCGCGCTTCGGCGTCCTTGCCGAGGCGGCGCAAGCCTTCGGCAACCGCGATCGTGGTGCGCAGCCCGTTGCGGTCGAGCGACATGGCGCGCCGGTACTTGGCCTCGGCGGCGGCCTTGTCCCCCGCCATCTCGTCGATCTGTCCCTCGATCACCAGCGACGGCGCTTCGGCGCGCTCGCCGGCGGCGGGCTTCAGACGCACGAGCAAGGCACGCGCCGCCGAGAAATCCTTCTCGCCGGCCTTCAGCCAGGCCATCACATACTCGCGCAGCGCGCCCAGCTGATTCTCGGAGCCGATCTTGCTGAGCTGCTGTTCGGCGGCCTTGTATTCACCCTTCTTGATGGCCTGGATCGCCATCACGAGGTTGGCGAAGCCGTCACCCGGCCGTGTCGCCAGCACCGCCGGTGCGAGTTCGGCCGCCGAATCGATCCGGCCGGCATACATGCGCAGGCGGAAAACCGCATAGATCAGCTCGGGGTCGAGCGGCGTCAGCGCCAGCGCCTGGTCCATCTGGTCGGCGGCGGCATCGTAATCGTGATCCTGCTCACCGACCCGGGCGGCGAGATAGCGCCCCTGCAGGGAGATCGGCGCCAACCTCTGGCCGGGTTGGACGGCCGGCGACCGCGTCGCCGGGGGCTTGGCACCGCCCTGGGGCGTAGAGCCCTGCTGGGCCTGGCCGGAAGCGGGAAGAGCGAACAGCAGCGCGGCGGAAAGCAACGCGAAGGGGGTGCGGTTCATACGTCTCACATGTTGGGGTAGTTGGGACCGCCGCCGCCTTCGGGGACGCTCCAATCGATGTTCTGCGCGGGATCCTTGATGTCGCAAGTCTTGCAGTGGACGCAGTTCTGCGCGTTGATCTGGAAGCGCGGCTGGCCATTGTCGGCGGTCACGACTTCGTAGACCCCGGCCGGGCAGTAGCGTTGCGCGGGCTCGGCATAGAGCGGCAGGTTCACCGCGATCGGGATCGACGGATCGCGCAGCTTCAGGTGAACCGGCTGGTCTTCCTCGTGGTTGGTGTTCGACAGGAACACCGACGAGAGCTTGTCGAAGGAAATCACCCCGTCGGGCTTGGGATACTGGATCGGCTGGAACTCACTGGCCGGGCGCAGCATTTCATGGTCGGCCTTGTGGTGGCGCAGGGTCCACGGCACGCGCAGGCCGAGATCGTGCAGCCACATGTCCATGCCGCCATACAGGGTGCCGAGCGTGGTGCCCCACTTCAGCGCCGGCTTCACGTTGCGCACCTTGTCGAGGTCCTTCCAGATCCACGACGCCTTGAGCTTCACCGGATAGGCGATCAGCTCGTCGCCGCCGGTCTTGCCGCCGGCCAGCGCCTCGAATGCGGCCTCGGCCGCCAGCATGCCGCTCTTCACCGCGTTGTGGCTGCCCTTGATTCGCGGCACGTTGACGAAGCCCGCCGAACAGCCGATCAGCGCGCCGCCCGGGAAGGTGAGCTTGGGCACCGACTGGATGCCGCCTTCGTTGATGGCGCGCGAGCCGTAGACGAGGCGCTTGCCGCCCTTGAGATACTTGGCGACGTCCGGATGGGTCTTGAAGCGCTGGAATTCGTCGAACGGCGAGAGGTACGGGTTCTCGTAGCTGAGATGCACCACGAGGCCGATGGCGACCAGGTTGTCGCCGAAATGATACATGAACGAACCGCCCGAGCTGCCGCTCTCCGACAGCGGCCAGCCCTGCGAGTGGACCACCAGTCCCTTGCGGAAGTTGGCCGGCTCGACCTGCCACAGTTCCTTGATGCCGATGCCGAACTTCTGCGGATCGACGCCGTCGCGCAGGTCGAACTTGGCCATGAGCTGCTTGGCCAGCGAACCGCGCACGCCCTCGCCGATCAGCGTGTACTTGGCGTGCAACTCCATGCCGGGCGTGTAGCTGTCCTTGTGCGTGCCGTCCTTGGCAACGCCCATGTCGCCGGTCGCGACACCCTTCACCGAGCCGTCGTCGTTGTATAGCACCTCGGCGGCGGCAAAGCCCGGATAGATCTCGACGCCCAGCGCCTCGGCCTGCTGGCCGAGCCAGCGGCAGACCTCGCCGAGGCTCACGATGTAGTTGCCGTGGTTGTTCATCAGTCGCGGCAGGAGGAAATTGGGAAAGCGGTAGGAGCCGCTCTTCGTCAGGAACAGGAACTGGTCGTCTGTAACCTGGGTCTCGAGCGGGGCGCCCTTTTCCTTCCAGTCCGGAATGAGCTCGTTGAGGCCGATCGGGTCGACGACGGCGCCGGACAGGATGTGGGCGCCCAGTTCCGAGCCCTTCTCGATCAGGCAGACGGAGACTTCATGGTTGCGCTCCGCGGCGAGTTGCTTCAGGCGGATCGCCGCCGACAGCCCGGCCGGACCACCACCCACGATCACCACGTCGTATTCCATCGCCTCGCGCGTCATGCCCATCTCGCTCTGCAATTCCATTTTCCCGATGGACGCACGCCTGTCGGACGGCAATCCTTTGATTTAGATAGCGTGTCGGGGGCAGGATCGCCACCCGCTGAAAAGGGGAATTCCCGTGCCAGAGTTGATCGATATCGAGAGCCAAACCTTCTCTGCACGCGATTTCCGGCTGGAAAGTGGCAAGACGCTACCCATCCTCGAACTCGCCTACGAAACCTACGGGACTCTCTCGCCGGCCGGGGACAACGCCATCCTGATCGTACACGGCTACACCTCATCCCATCACGCTGCAGGCAAAAATGCCGCCGGCAAGCAGGGCCGCGGCGTCATCGCCGGGGCGGCCGGCTGGTTCGACGGGCTGATCGGGCCGGGCAAGCCGATCGACACCGACCGGTACTTCGTCGTTTCTGTCAACGCGCTGGGATCCGCCCACGGCAGTTCCGGCCCCAATTCGATCGATCCCGGCACCGGCAAGCCCTATGGCCCAACCTTTCCCGAGATCACCCTGCGCGACATGGTGGCGAGCCAGAAGCTGCTGGTCGATTCGCTCGGCCTGAAGGGCCTGGTGGCCGTGGTCGGGCCGTCGATGGGCGGCTTCCAGTCGTTCCAGTGGGCCGCCTCCTACCCCGGATTCATGAAGGGCATCGCCGCCTCGGTCACCGCGCCGCGCGCGCCAGGCCGCCTGGGCGGCCTGGAGGCGCTGCAGAAGCGACTCGCCGGCGATCCCAACTGGAACGACGGCTGGTACTACGAGAATGGCGGCATTGCCGAGACGCTAGAACAGATCCGCTACGAGACCCTCCTGAACTACGGACAGGCCGCGGCCGAGGCCAAGGTCGCCGCCAAGGGCTGGGCGCAGATCTACGACGGCCATTCGCTGGTCACCCTGCGTCGTGCCATCGACGGGTTCGACATCACCGGTCAGTACGACAAGCTCAAGCAGACCAAGGTCCTCTACGTCATCTCCAAGACCGACAAGCTGTTCGACCTCACCGACTGTGCCGCCCATGCGCTCGACATGCGCAAGGCGGGCGTCGACCTGACCTATGTCGAGATGCCGTCGGACAAGGGCCACATGGCGAGCCACGCCGACGCCGCGATGTGGGCGCCGATCCTCGCCGCCTTCATCAAGAGCCTGGCATGACGGAGGCGGCGTTCGCTCCGCAGGACGCCGCCGCGCTGCTGCGCTGGTACGTCGATCACGGGATCGACGAGACGATCGGCGAGGAGGCGATCGACCGCTTCGCGCTTCCGCCGCCGGCGGCGGTTGCCGCCGTTGCCCTCTCCGCCCCCGCGGCGCCGCCTTCACCGACTCCGATCCGTGCGCCCATCGCCCCGCCGGTTGCCCGTCCGCCGGTGCCACTGGAATCGCCGCAGCTCGCGGAGGACGCGCGCGAGGTCGCGCGCCGTGCAACCACCATCGCCGAACTCGAAGAGGCCGTTCGCGCCTTCGAGGGCTGCGCCCTGAAGCGCACGGCCAAGAACACGGTGTTCGCCGACGGCGTGGCCGGCGCACCGGTGATGATCGTCGGCGAAGCGCCGGGCGCCGACGAGGATCGGCTCGGCAAGCCGTTCGTCGGCGTGAGCGGCCAGCTCATGGACCGCATGTTCTCGGCCATCGGCATGAGCCGCGAACGCGACCTCTACATCACCAACATTCTCTTCTGGCGGCCGCCGGGCAACCGCACGCCGACCCTGTCGGAGCAGGCGATCTGCCTCGCCTTCACCCGCCGCCACATCGAGCTCGCCCGGCCGAAGGTCGTGGTGCTGGCCGGCGGCACCGCGGTGAAGGCCGTGCTGAACACGACCGAAGGCATCACCCGCCTGCGCGGCAAATGGACGAACCTGACGCTCGACGACGGCAGCGAAGTCCCGGCGCTCCCGACCTTTCACCCCGCCTACCTGCTGCGCACCCCCGCCAGCAAGCGCCAGAGCTGGGCCGACCTGCTGTCGCTCGACAAGCGGCTGAGGGACCTCGGCGTGCGTTGAACCCGATTCAACAACGCAATCCCTTCCACATCGTCATCAGAGCGTCTTCCTCAGGAAGAACTTCTGATGTCCCGGCGGATAGTCGTCTAGGGTGGCGAAGACCTCGTAGCCGCGCTTCTCGTAGAACGGGCGGGCTTGCCAGGTGTGGGTGTCGAGATGCGCCGAATGGCAGCCGCGCTGGCGGGCATAGTCCTCGGCGGCGTCCATCAGGCGGGTGGCGTGCCCCTGGCCGCGCAGCGCCTCGTCGACCCAGAGGATCGACACGAACAGCCAGTCCGACCACAGGTAGCCGAGAAGGCCGCCCAGGGTTTCCCCCTTCTCGCCCTTCAGGAAAATCCTGCAGGGATAGTGGTCGGACCTGCCCGTGCGGCTCGCGTTGAACATCCCCAGACGCTCGCCCACATAGCCCGCGGCGCGCGTATTGTCGGGATCGAAGACGAGCTCGACCTTTTCCATCACCGCCCCAGCGCCTCAGCGCATTGCGGCGCGCTGGCGGACCAGCGCGAGCACGCTGCGGCCGATCGGCATGTCGACGCCGACCCATTCGGACATCTCGACGACGGCGCCCAGCAGCGCCTCGATCTCCAGCGGCCGGCCGCGTTCGAGGTCCTGCAGCATCGAGGTCTTGTGGGCGCCCACCTCGGCGCCGCCGGCGATGCGCTTGTCGACGGTGAGGGCGAACTTCACGCCGAGCTTCTCGGCGACGGTCTGGCCCTCGACCATGAGGGCGCGGCAGACCGCGTGCGTGCCGGGATCGGCGATTACCTTGTCGAGCGTCGCCCCAGTCAGCGCGCTGATCGGGTTGAAGGCCATATTACCCCAGAGCTTGACCCACAGCTCGTCGCGGATGCGCGGCCGCACCGGCGCCTTGAGACCGGCCTTGATCAGCAGCTCCGACAGCTTCGCCGCGCGCTCGCTGCGGCTGCCGTCCGGCTCGCCCAGGGTGAAGCGGTCGCCGTAGGTGTGGTGGATGACGCCGGGTTCGACCACGTCGGCGGCCGGATAGACGATGCTGCCCAGCACCTGCGACGGCGGCAGCGCGGCCGTGAGTTCACCGCCGGGATCGACCGATTCGATGCGCCTGCCCTCGAAGTCGCCGCCAAGCTTGTACGTGTACCACCAGGGCACGCCGTTGATCGCCGCAACGATGGTGGTGTGCGGCCCGATCAGCGGCTTGAGCTGCTCCATCGCCGGCAGCAGCGAATGCGCCTTCAGGGTGAGGACAAGATAGTCCTGCGGGCCGATCTCCTTCGGATCGGAGGCGACACGCGGTTCCGTCACCGTCTCCTTGCCGTCGCTCAGCAGGACGAGGCCCCTGGTGCGCAACGCCTCGCCATGGGGGCCACGGGCCACCACGGTGACCGGCGTGCCGGCCATTTCCAGCTTCGCCGCCATCAGGCCGCCGATCGCGCCGGCTCCGAAAACGCAGATCGAGGTCACGTCACTACCCTCAGGCTTTTGCTTCGGCGAGGCCGAGCTTGGCCGCGAGGCCGATCCGCTGCAGCTTGCCGGTGGCGCCCTTGGGGATCTCGGTCACGAACACGATCTTGCGCGGTACCTTGAAATCGGCCGCCTGCTTGGCCACGAAGTCACGCAGCTCGCGCTCGGTCGCTTCCATGCCGGCGCGCAGGACCACGACGGCGCCGACATCCTCGCCCAGCATCGGATGGGGGATCGCGAAGGTCACGACCTGTTCGACCGCGGGGTGATCCATCAGGATCGTGTCGACCTCGATCGGGCTGATCTTCTCGCCGCCGCGGTTAATGATCTCCTTGAGGCGGCCCGTCAGGAACAGGTAGCCGTCCTCGTCGAAGCGCCCCTGGTCGCCGGTGCGGAACCAGCCGTCGGCGAAGGCCTTCAGGTTGGCATCGGGATTGTTGTCGTAGCCGGCGGTGACGTTCGGCCCCTGGATCACGACCTCGCCGATCGTGCCCTGCGGCAGGAAGTGGCCGGCCTCGTCCATGATGGCGATCTTCGGACCGGCCGGCAGGCCGACGGCGCCCGGCTTGCGCTTGCCGGGCGGCAGCGCGTTGGACGCCATCTGATGGCTCGCCTCGGTCATGCCGTAGGCCTCGATCACCGGGCAGTCGAAGGCGGCCTCGAGTTCGAGCATGACCTGCGGCGGCAGCGAGGCCGACGACGACCGGATGAACCGCAGCTTCGCGGCCTTGGCGGCATCGGCATGGCTGCGCAGGCGCGTCAGGATCGCCTGGTGCATGGTCGGCACCGCCGTGTACCAGGTGGGCTTCACCTCCTCGAGCTGGGCGAAGAAGCGCAGCGCGTTGAAGCCCGGCGTGCAGGAGACCGACGCGCCGGCGCCGAGCGACGACAGCGTCGCGGCGATCAGCCCGTGGATGTGGAACAGCGGCATGATGTTCATGCAGCGGTCGGCGGGGGTCAGCGCCAGCGACTCCGCGATATGGCGCGCCGACGCCGCCAGGTTGGCCGTCGACAGCGGCACGATCTTGGGCCGCGCCGTCGTGCCCGACGTGTGCAGCACCAGCGCGATCTCGCCATCGACCGAGGTGCCGGGCGACGCCGCCCTTGCGGGCTTCAGCGCCGACACGTCGAGCGTGAAGCTGCCGGCCGGTCCGTCCGCGGTCGGGACCAGCTCGATGATCGGCACGCCGACCTTCGTGGCCATCGCGCGAACCGGGCTGTCCATGCCCTGCTGCACGATCACGGCCTTGGGCTTCAGGTCGTCGAGATAGAACTCGAACTCGTCGGCCCTGTAGGCCGGGTTGAGCGGCGCCGAGCTGGTGCCCGACGCGACGGCGATGAACGACGACGCCATCTCCGGCCCGTTGGGCGCGACCATGGCGACCCGGTCGCCGCGGCCGATGCCGACGCCGTTGAGCGCCGCGAGCGTGTCGTCGGTCAGCTTCCTGAGGCCGGCATAGGTGAGCCAGGGCCGGCCCGGCGCACCGATCGCGGGCGCGTCGGGCTTGCCCGCGGACGTGACGTCATAAACGGTCTTGATCATCGTCTGTCCTTCAGGCCGCCGCCTTCTCGTCGGCGATGATGCGGTCATAGGCCGGCAGGGTCAGGAACTCGTAGAACTGCGGCTGTTCGACCAGGTCGATCATCAGCTGGGCCGCATCCTCGTAGCGGCCCTTGTTGTAGGCCTCCTCGCCGATCTGCGCCTTCACCTTGTCGTTCTCCTCGCGCACGACCTGGCGGACGAGTTCCTTGGTGATGGCGCGCCCGTCGTCGAGCTTCTGGTTGTGGCGCACCCACTGCCAGACCTGCGCCCGGCTGATCTCGGCGGTGGCGGCGTCTTCCATCAGGTTGAACAGCGGCACGCAGCCGATGCCGCGCAGCCACGCCTCGACATAGCCGATGCCGACGGCCACGTTCTGACGCAGGCCCGCCTCGGTCTTCGGACCAGTCGGGATCTGGATCAGGTCGGCGGCCGTGACGTGCACGTCCTGGCGCTTGCGCGCGATCTGGTTGGCTTCCTTCATGACCGCGTCGAACTCGGCCTTGGCGATCGGCACCAGGCCGGGATGCGCCACCCAGGTGCCGTCATGCCCGTCGCCGGCCTCGCGCTTCTTGTCGGCGTGGACGCGGGCCATCGCCTCGTCGTTGGCCTTGGGATCGTTCTTGATCGGAATCTGCGCCGCCATGCCGCCCATCGCATGCACTTCGCGTCGGTGGCAGGTCTTGATCACGAGCTGGCTGTAGGAGCGCAGGAAGTGCGAGGTCATCCCGACCGTGCCGCGATCGGGCAGCACCGCCCACTCCTGCTCGCGGAACTTCTTGATGAAGGAGAAGATGTAGTCCCAGCGGCCGCAGTTGAGTCCGGCCGAATGGTCCTTCAGCTCCCACAGGATCTCGTCCATCTCGAAGGTGGCGACGATGGTCTCGATCAGCACCGTGGCCTTGATCGACTTCTGCGGCACGCCGAGCGCGTCCTGGGCGGCGACGAACACGTCGTTCCACAGCCGTGCCTCGAGATGGCTCTCCATCTTCGGCAGGTAGAAATACGGCCCGGTGCCGCGCGACAGCGCTTCCTTGGCGTTGTGGAAGAAGTACAGGCCGAAGTCGAACAGCGAACCCGACATCGGCTTGCCGTCGACCGTCATGTGCTTTTCGAGCAGGTGCCAGCCGCGCGGGCGCACGAACAGCACCGCAGTCTTTTCGTTCAGCTTGTAGGACTTGCCGCTGACCGGATCGACATAGTCGATCTGGCGGCGCACCGCGTCGGCCAGATTGTACTGGCCCTCGATCATGTTGGACCAGGTCGGGGTCGAGGCGTCCTCGAAATCGGCCATGAAGACGTTGGCGCCGCAGTTGAGCGCGTTGATGATCATCTTGCGGTCAACCGGCCCGGTGATCTCGACCCGGCGGTCGAGGATGTCCTTGGGCAGCGGCGCGACCGTCCAGTCGCTCTCGCGGATGTTGGCGGTCTCGGGCAGGAAGTCCGGCTTCTCGCCGGCGTCGAGGCGCTTCTGGCGCTCGACCCGCAGGGCCAGGAGCTCCTCCCGGCGGGCATTGAACTTGCGCTGCAGGTCGGCGACGAAGGCGATTGCCTCTTTCGTGAGCACCTTCTCGAAGCCCGGCTTCAGGGCACCGTCGATCGTCACACCTGCAGGAAGGTCCAAAGCCGCCATCGTCGTTCCCCTCGAAAATTTGCTCGGTTTCAGTCGAAAGGGCGATTTACCGCCTTGAGGCGGTACCCGGCAAGGCGCTACGAGGGTCCATGGACGCCGCTTTCGTCGTAGACTGGCTGAATCTGCTGCTGCGCTGGGCTCACATGATCGTGGGCATCGCCTGGATCGGCGCCTCCTTCTATTTCATCTGGCTGGACAACCACCTGCACAAGCCGCTCGACCCGGCCGACGAGGCCAGGGGAATCGGCGGCGAGGTCTGGGCGGTCCATGGCGGCGGCTTCTACACCGCCAAGAAGTTCAAGGTGGCGCCCGAGCGGCTGCCGCCGGAACTGCACTGGTTCAAGTGGGAAGCCTATACGACGCTCGTCACCGGCTTCTTCCTGCTCTGCCTCGTCTATTACTACGGAGCCGAGGTCGCGCTGATCGATCCGTCGGTCCTGCCGTTGACTCGTCCGCAGGCGATCGCCATCGGGCTTGGCTTCCTCGTGCTGGGGTGGCTGGTCTACGACTGGCTCTGCCGTTCGACCCTGGGCCAGGACGACGTCGTGCTGGGCGGGCTCGTGTTTCTCTACTGCGTCGCCGCCGCCTGGGCGCTCTGCCACATCTTCTCCGGCCGCGGCGCCTACATCCATTTCGGCGCGATGCTCGGCACCATAATGGTGCTGAACGTCTATTTCGTGATCATCCCGGGCCAGCGCGAGCTGGTGAAGGCCAAGGAAGAGGGCCGGATTCCCGACCCGATCCACGGGCTGCGCGGCCGCCAGCGCTCGGTCCACAACACCTATTTCACACTCCCGGTGCTGTTCACGATGATCAGCAACCACTATGCCGGCCTCTACGGCCACGAGTGGAACTGGGTGCTGCTGCTGACGATCTCGATTGCCGGCGCCCTGATCCGCGTCTGGTTCGTCCAGCGCCACAAGGGCAACGCCAATCCGCTGGTCCTCGCGGCGGGCTTCGTCTTCATCGCCATCACCGCCCTTCTCGCCCTGCCGAGGCCGAGCGCCGACGGCGGCGGACCGGTGGCCTTTGCCGAGGTCCAGCCCATCATCCAGACGCGCTGTGCGCCGTGCCATGCCGCGAAGCCCACCCAGGAAGGCTTCCTCGCACCGCCCAAGGGTCTCCTGCTCGAGACACCGGCGCAGATCCGGGCGATGGCCGCGGCGATCAACCAGCAGGCCGCCGCCTCGCGGGTCATGCCGCCGGGCAACATGACCAACATGACCGACGCCGAGCGCCGCATGATTGCGCGCTGGTTCAAGGGCGGCGCACAATAGAGGCATGAAACTCCGCACCCGCGGCATGCTCTGGCGTCGACTGCTGACGGCCGCGCTGGCGGCGGTCGCGATCTTTCTCTACTGGAGCCAGACGGCCGAGCGCGGGCAGCGCGAGGCGGCGCGCGGACCGGCGATCTCCGCCGAAGCGCGCGAGGCGGGTCAGGGCTGGGGCCCGGGCGTGGGCTTCGCCGACCAGCGCCGGCTCGACGATCACTACGAGAAGCATGGCGCCGAGTTCGGCCGCATCACCAAGCAGGACTATCTCCGCCAGGCGCAGCTGCTGCGCGATGCGAAGGCCGGCGGACCGATCCTGGAGACGGTGCGGCGTGATGGCGTCGTCACCCGATTCGACCGTGACACCGGCGCCTTCATCGCCTTCAATCCCAACGGAGTGATCAGAACCTTCTTCAAGCCGAACGATGGCGAACGCTACTACCGCCGGCAGGCTGAACGGGGAAGCAATTGAAGCCGCCACCGCCACCCGGCCCTCCCGACGTCGCCGAGCTACAGGAGCTGATCGACCAGTGGGCCGGCTTCGTCCGGGACCTCGAACGGCAGGACTACACGTTCGATCTCGACAACTGGCTGAACGATGTCGATGTGCGCGAGCTGATCCTCGAGGCGCTGCCGATGTTCGGCCGCGAGGAAATGGGCGAGCACGCGCTGAAACTCGACGAGGCCGACCGGGCCTTCATGGCCGCGACGCGCGACTTCAAGCGCTGCGTCTGGGGCAGCGGCACGGCCCGCAAGGAACATTGGGACGCCCGGAAGAACTGGTGGTACTTCCGCACACCGGCCCGCTCCAACGCCCAGCTTGAAGACGAACTCGCCACGGTTCGCTAAGACGAAGGCATGAGCACGCAGAAGATTCTGGTCGAGGCCCAGGGGCCGGTGACCACCATCATCATCAACCGGCCGCAGGCCCGGAACGCGCTGGACAACGAGGCGGCGCACGGGCTTGCCGACGCGCTCCGCGCCTTCGAGGCCGATGCCGACGCGCGCGTCGCCGTGCTGACCGGCGCGGGCGGCGCCTTCTGCGCCGGCGCCGATCTCAAGGAATTGGGCGCCGGCACCGACTACTTTCCCTGGGCCGGCAGCGACGAGGGACCGCTGCGGGCGCCGCTGTCGAAGCCGGTGGTCGGCGCCATCGAGGGTCATGCCTGTGCCGGCGGGCTGGGAGTCGCGCTCTTCTGCGACATCCGCATCATCGACGAGACGGCAACCTTCGGCGTCTTCTCGCGACGCTGGGGCGTGCCGATGAGCGACGGCACCACCGTGCGCCTGCCGCGCATCGTGGGCCAGGGCCGCGCCATGGACATGCTGCTCACGGGGCGCGCCGTCGGCGCCGACGAGGCGATCGCGATCGGACTGGCCACACGCAAGGTGGCGCGCGGCACGACACGGGTCGAGGCCGAGACGCTGGCCCGTCAGATCGCGGGCTTCCCGCCGATCGCCATGACGTCGGACCGCCGGTCGGCCTATGAGAGCTTCGATCGCGACGAGGCGTCGGCAATCCGTCGCGAAATGGAGCTGTCGCTCGAGGCCCGGCGGCGGGAATCGCAGAGCGGCGCGGCGCGCTTCGCCCAGGGCGAAGGCCGGCACGGCGCCTTCAGGAAATAGAGTCCAGGAAGTAATCCGAGAGGTAGGGAAAATGCGGGCGCTGGTCTGTCATGCCTATGGTCCGATCGACAGTCTCAAGGTCGAGGACATTCCGCAGCCCGTGCCGAAGGCGGGCGAGGTGCTGGTCAAGGTCCGTGCCGCCGGCGTGAGCTTCGCCGCGATGCTGGGCGTCCAGGGCAAGCACCAGAACAAGCCGCCCCTGCCCTACGTGCCCGGCAACGAACTCGCCGGCCATGTCGTGGCGCTGGGCGACGGCGTGACCAACGTGTCGGTCGGCGACCGCATCGCCACGGGCGTCAGCCAGGGCGCTTTCGCCGAGTATGCGACGGCCGCGGCTGCGAACCTCGTGCCGATCCCCGAGATCATGCCCTATGCCGAGGCGACGAACTTCCCGACCCTCTACCCCACCGCCTACGGCGCCCTGAAGTGGAAGGCCAACCTGCAGCCCGGCGAGGTTTTGCTGGTGCACGGCGCAGGCGGCGGCTCGGGCCTCACCGCGATCGAGGTCGGCAAGGCGATGGGCGCGATCGTGATCGCGAGCGCCGGCGGCGCCGACAAGCTGAAGGCGGCCCGCGAGGCCGGCGCCGATCACCTGATCGACTATCGCGCCGAGGACCTGCGCACCAAGGTGCTCGACCTTACGGGCGGGCGCGGTGCCGACGTGATCTATGATCCGGTCGGCGGATCGGCCTTCGATGCCTCGCTGCGCTGCGTCGCACCCGAGGGCCGCATCATTCCGATGGGCTTCGCCAGCGGGACGGTTCCACAGATCCCGGCCAACATCCTGCTGGTCAAGAACGTGACGGTGATCGGCTTCTACTACGGCTACTGGAACGGCTGGGGCGGCAAGGGCACGCCATCGCCGAAGGAAGCCGAAGCGCTCGTCAGGCGCCGTGCGCTGGTGGCCGCGGCGCAGAACGATCTCACGCGCTGGTTCACCGAGGGAAAGCTCAAGGCGACCGTGGCGGCAACCTATGACCTTGCAGATTGGGTGAAGGCTTTTCGGCTGATCGAGGAGCGCACCGTCGTCGGCAAGGCCGTTCTGGTTCCGTAACGCGCGGCCCTTGTCCGCACTGCGGGCAGTCCGGCATAGTTGGCTCGCATGTCGGTTCAGTGGACGATCTCCAAGCCGCACCAGCTCGTGATTGCCGTCGCGAGGGACGAGCTGCGGCTCGAGGACGTCGAGAACTATCTCGACGGCGTGACCGTCGCCGACGCCCTCTCGTACCGCAAGATCTTCGACACGACCAATGCCAGGATGATGCTGAGCGACGCCGACATGATGTCGCTCGGCGCTCGCATCCGCGCCTACATGAAGGTGAGCAAGCTGGGCCCGCTCGCCATCGTGGCGGTCACCGAGCGTGCCTACCAGCAGGCCAGGCTGTTTGAGGTGCTGGCCGAAGGCGACCGTCCCGTGAAGATCTTCCGCGAGCTGCACCTCGCCCGCGAATGGCTGGACACCTTCGACATGGCCTCAGGGTAGCGCTGCTGCGCAATCAGGCCGGCCACACCTTCGGAAAGGTCTCGCATTCGAGCCGGTCGCCCGGCTTGAGGCCGTGTCCCTCGATCGGCGGCGAGATCTGGCCGACCCGGGCGCCGTAGCGCGCGTCGTCGCCGCACCAGCGCGTCGCCCAGGCGCGACGGCGACGGTCGGTCGAACGATTGCCCGACGCGCCGTGGAGCGTGAGCGCATGGAAGGCGATGACATCGCCCGGCTCCATGTCCCAAGCGAGGAACTCGTGCTTCTCACGTTCGGCGTCGAGGTCGGGCAGCGGTTCGAAGCGGCTGTCCTGGACCTGCAGGTCGACGCCACCCTGCTTGAAGAACTTGGGCTGGAACCAGCGGCCCCAGCGATGCGAGCCCTTCACGTATTCGACGCAGGTCTTGCGATCGACCGGATCGAGCGGCGTCCACAGCGAGATTACCTGCTCGCCGTCGATCGGGTAGTAGGGCTGGTCGTGATGCCAGGGCGTGCGCTCCTGCGTACCCGGCTCCTTCACCAGCAGATGGTCGTGATAGTAGACGACCTCCTGCGAGCCCATGAGCCTCGCCACGATTTCGCGCGCCGGCGATTCATGGACGAAGGCATGGGCCGCGGGATGGCGCTGCCAGAGCTGGAAGTCGACGAAGAACAGGCCGGGCGCGCCCTGTGGCGTGTTGATCCTCACCATCGGCCCCGGATTCGCCATGTCGTCGTCCACGGCCGCGCGCATCCGATCGATCCACTCGAGGGGAATCGCGTTGCGCAGGCAGACGGCGCCATCCTCGCGGTAGCGGGCGATCTCGGCGTCGGTCGGCATCGGCATTTGACGTCAGCTTCCCTGCATCATGCGCAGCGGCGTGTAGACGAGCACCGTCTCGCCCTTCTGGTTCTTCACCAGGTTGGTGGTCCGCACCAGCGCCCGCATCGGATCCTTGGAGGTTGGCTTGATCTCGGTGACCTCGATCTCGACGTGCAGCGTGTCGTTCACGTAGGTCGGTCCCTTGATGTCGAAGCCCATCGACAGGAAGGCGAGGCCGGTTCCCTGCAGGGTCGTCGGGATCACCAGCCCCTCGGCCATGGAATAGACCAGGGCCCCGGGCACGGGATGCCCGCCGCGCATCGGCGCGTGCTCCCTGATGTATTCCCTGTTGGTGAACAGCTCCTCGGAAAAGCCGCAAAGGGTAACGAAATTCAGGAGATCGGCCTCGAAGATGGTCCGGCCATAGGTGATGAACTTGTCGCCGACCTTGAGGTCGCGCCAGTTCCAGCCTTCACCGAGCTGCTTCATGGGGTAGTTCCCTCAGTGGGCGTGGGCGGGATGTGCGCCTTCGCGCAGCTTGTAGAGCCTGCTGCAGTAGGGACACTCGACGTGTCCATCCGGGCCCAGGTTGAGGTACACTTTGGGATGGCCCAACGCGCCGCCACCGCCATCGCAGGCGACGCGGTCAGTATCGACAGTGATGACTTCAAACGGCTCCGTCACGATCCCACTCCTGTTACGCCGGCGAATGATAGCGGCCTCCGCCGCCGCGGTCATGCTCTCCGCCTGTGCCCCGACGGTGGTTCCGGCGGGTGGTGCGGTCGAGACGCCGCGGCTGACCGACGACCGTTATGTCGCGGCGGACGGAACTTCGCTACCGCTGTCGGTCTGGCCTGCGGCAAACGGCGCGCCGAAGGCGGTGATCCTGGCCCTGCACGGCTTCGGCGACTATCGCATGGCCTGGGAGGAGCCGGCCGGCACCTGGTCCGGCGCCGGCATCACCACCTACGCCTACGACCAGCGCGGCTTCGGCGGCAGCCCGACCCGCGGCCGCTGGCCGGGCACGGACACGCTGGTCGAGGATGCCCGGACGGTCGCGGCGCTCGTGCGCGCGCGACATCCCGGCGTGCCCTTCTACCTGGCCGGCGAGAGCATGGGCGGCGCGGTGGTGCTGGTGGCCGCAGATCGCGGGACCGAATCCGACGGGCTGATCCTGTCGGCGGCGGCCGTCCGGTCGCGCGATACGTTCGGCCCGGTGGCCAGTGCCGGCCTGTGGTTCTTCGCCCACACCATCCCCTGGATGCCCGCGGGCCCGACCTCGATCGACTACCAGCCGACCGACAATCCCAGGACCATGGAAAAGCTGCGCACCGACCCGATGATCCTGCGGCAGCCCCGCCTCGACATGGCCTACGGGCTGGTCGACCTGATGGATGACGCACGGGCGTCCGCGGCCCGGGTCAAGGAGCCCTATCTTATGATGTACGGGCTGGGCGACCGCATCGTGCCGCAGGCGCCGGTCAAGGCGGCGATCGAGATCATGCCGCCACGATCCGATTCAAAGCTCGCCTTCTACAAGAACGGCTATCACCTGCTGATGCGCGACAAGGCGGGGCCGGCGGTGACGCAGGACGTCATGGCGTGGATCTCGGATCACGAGGCCCTGCTGCCGTCGGGTGCCGACGCCTCGCAATCCCTGCCCGCCATGGCGAGCCTCTGGGGATCGAAGCGCAGCGGCCAGGCGAGCGCTAGGACCCGCAGCGAATGACGACCGACGCCGGACCACGGATCGTGGTCATGTCGCCGCGCGTCGGCATGTTTTCCATCTTCAGCGTGACATAGTCGCCGCCGGTGCTGTTGCACATCGCGACCGCGCGGGTCTGACAGGCGCCGGGTTCCTGGCAGCTGATCGCGATCGCGGGCTTCCCGTCGGTCCACGTGACCTGCGTTGCATTCGTTTCCGTCCGGGGATCCTGGCCGGGCGTGCCCTTCGCCATGGCGCAGGCCGCGACCAGACCTGTGATGCCCATCACGAACATCCACCGCACCGTCGATCGCGTCGTCATCTGCTCTCCCCCTTGGCCTCCAGCAGGAGGCCAGCGACAGTACCCCGCAGCGCCGGACGGGTGCAAGGTCGGGCGATTCGTGGCCTAGTGCGGGATATGAAGACCCGCTTCGGGATGCTGGTTTCACTCGCGGCCGCAGGATTGCTGCTGGTGCCCGCATCCGGCCACACCCAGCAGACCGACGAGCAACTGGCGGCGCGCTGCGCCCAGCTCGGATCGCTCTACGACCGCTACAATCTGCAGCGCGGCGAAGGCTCGGGCGGCCCCAACATGGCGCGTCTCGGCGCCGCGCTCGATTGCCAGAAGGGCCGCTACCGGCAGGGCATCAAGGCGCTGGAGGAACTCCTCCAGCGCAACCGCATTCCCTATCCGCCGGCCGGCTGAAGGCTACTTGCCCTTCAGCTTGAACTCGCGCCACAGGACGATGCCGCTGGCATTGTCGAGCACCATGCCGTCGAGCTGCTTCTTCAGCTCGATGGCCGTCGGGCGCCAGATCAGCGTGCTCTCCCCGCTCGCGCCTGCGAAACGGCCGGTTCCGCCGGTCAGCTTGAAGGTGCCGCGGCAGCCGACGAGTTCGTAGCCGGCACAGTCCCATTCGCCCCAGGCGGTCGCGCCATCGTGGGCCGTGAAGCTGCAGGCGCCGGTCGCGCTGGTCTTGCGGCTGGCCTGGTCGATCTTCGACGACAGCGCGCAGCCGACGCGGCCGGCCTGCTGCGGTCCCTCGTCGGTCTCGATGAACATCGGGCCGGTCAGGTTGCCCGCCACGACGAGCTGCTTGTCGCCCGCCCGCACCACCGTGCCGTTGGCGACGACCACGGCGAACGCATTGAAGGTCTGGGTCTCGTCCTGCGCGACCGCCGGAGCGGCGGCCAGGAGAACGAGGGCGCCCGCAAGGGCGCGGCTCAACATCGTCATGGGCCGCCTCACTTGAAGTCGATGATGACGGCGTCGGCGCCGAGCGACACGGCGAGACCCTGGCGGCGCGTCTTGAGGTCGATCATCACGCCGTTGGTATTCTCCAGCCACATCTCGCCCTTGCCCTGGTCGCCATAGGCCGCGCCATAGCGCGCCTGCCCGTAGGCGCCGGGGAACTGGCGAAGCTCCCTCAGATTGTAGACGTCGCCATAAGCTTCCATCTTGGAGACGCCGAACCCGCCGACACCCAGGCCGCCGACCGAGAAGCGATAGCTCCGGCCCTCATAGTGCAGGGTGCCGCTGCCGACGTTTCCGCTGCCGAAGAAGGCCACCTGGACCTGCTCGATGTTGACGGTTCCCGACTTCACCCGCTGCTGGGCGATCGCCGGTGCGGCCAGCAGCGTTCCCACGGCCCCCACGGACCCGACCAGCGCCTGCCGGCGCCCCAGCAACATGCCTCTCTTCCCACTCATCCCAAGCTCTCCATCACCCCTGCCCCTCATCACTCATCGACAACGGCAGTGGCCTCAATTTCGACCAGCAGGCCGGGAACGGCAAGGGCACTCACGGCCACCAGCGTCGATGTGACCACCGCGCCCTTCAGTGACTTGCCCAGGGCCGTGGTCACGGCTCCCATGTCGCGGATGTCGGTCACGTAGATCGTCGTCCGCACGAGGTCGCCGAGCCTGGCGCCGGCGGACTTCAGGCCGGCCTCGATCTTGCGCATGGTGATCGTCGTCTGCTGGGCCGCGTCCTTGCCCTGGACCTGTCCCTTGGGATTGAGCGAGGTCGTGCCCGACACGAAGACGAACGGCCCGCTCCTGATGGTGCGGACGTAGAACCCCGCCACTTCGGTACCGTCGGGAAAGACTTGTCTGGCCATGCTTCGCTCCAGCTTCGATGCGCTATGCTGGCACTCTAGGCGGCGGTTCGCGCCGGGCAAAGGAGGAAGCCGTGTCACTCGATCGCTATCGCACCGCCATCGTCACCGGCGCCAGTCGCGGCATCGGCGCGGCGATCGTCCGCGAGCTCACGATCGGCGGGATCGACGTCTACGCCATCGCCCGCTCGGCCGACGACCTCACCGAACTGGCCCGGGAGACCGGTTGCCGGCCGATGGCGCTCGACATCTCCCACCGCGACGCGGTGCTGGGCGCGCTGGGCCCGCTCGACGCCGACATCCTGGTCAACAATGCCTCCGCCCCGGTGCGCGGCGGCGTTTCATGGGAGACCGCGCCCGACGACATCGCCAGGCTGATGGACGTCAACCTGCGCGGCACGCTCAATTGCCTCGCCGCCACCGTGCCCGGCATGCGGGCCCGCGGGCTCGGCCATGTCGTCAATCTCGGATCGACATCGGGCACCTGGGCGCTGCCCGGCATGCCGGTCTATGCCATGACCAAGGCGGCCATCCACAATCTCAGCCAGACCTTGCGCCTCGACCTCCATGGGTCGGGCGTGCGGGTGAGCGAGATCTCGCCGGGCCGGGTCGAGACCGGCGCCCATCTCGATCTGATGGAGGATCGCGAGGAGGGCCGGCGTCGCTTCTACGATGGCTTCGAGACCTTGCAGCCGGCCGACATCGCCGAGGCGGTCATGTTCGTGCTGGGCGCGCCGCAGCGCATGGATGTGAGCTTCATGGAGATCGTGCCGACCGACCAGTCGTATGGCGGCTCGCAATTCCATCGCCGGCGCTGACGTCCGGCACGTCGCTTGCAGAACCATCGTCCGTCGAACATTCAGGAACCCATGACCCTCAGGAATCTCGCCGCCATCCTCGACCCGCAGGCGCCGGCCGACCGGCCCTTCATCATCCAGGTCTCACCCGAGGGCGACGAACAGCTGCGGCTGAGCTACGGCGAGACGCGGGCCCGCATCGCCGCCCTGGCGCGGGGCCTGCTGAAACGCGGGCTCGCCCGCGGCGAGGCCGTGGCCATCGTCGCGGCCAACAGCGCCGACTATCTCGTGCTCTACATGGCCACCATGGCGGCCGGGCTCGTGTCGGTCTGCGTCAATCACAAGCTGCCGCGCGAGACCGTGGCGCACATCATGAAGGACTCCTCGGTCAAGCTGGCGATCGCCGATGCCGAGCGCGCGCCCCTGGTCGGATCGCTGGTGCCGACGGTCGCGATGGAGGAACTCGGCGGCCTGCTCGTCCCCGGCCCGTTCGAGCCGGTCGACATGGCGCCAGAAGAGGTCGCCATGATCCTCTACACGTCGGGTTCCACCGGTCTGCCCAAGGGCGTGCCGCTGACCCATGGCGGCTACCTCTGGGCGACCGGAGCCACGCCCGAGCAACGGCCCGGCATCGAGGGCCAGAAGATCATCATCGCCGCGCCGCTGTTCCACATGAACGGCCTGTTCAGCGCCAAGATGGCGATGATCAACGGCGGCACGATCGTGCTGATGACCAACTTTACCGCCCGCGGCTTCATCCGCGCGATCGACCGCCAGCGCGTCGCCATGATCACCTCGGTGCCGACCATGCTGGCGCTGGTGATGCGCGAGACGGAGGAGCTGGCGAAGGCGGACCTCGGCTGCGTCACCACCGCGGTCACCGGCTCGGCGCCGTCGACCGCGGAATTCTTCGAGCAGATGCACCGGCTGTTTCCCAACGCCGAGACCGCCAACAGCTGGGGCACCACGGAGTCGGGACCGCTGGGCTTCGGCCCGCATCCCGACGGTATCCCCAAGCCGATGGGCGCGCTCGGCTATCCGCGCGCCGGCATCGAGGTGAAGTTCGTCGGCGGCGCCGAAACCGGCCCGACGCAGGGCGTGCTGCACATCCGCACCCCGGCACTGATGAGCGGCTATCTCAACCGCGAGGCCGACACGAAGAAGCGCCTGATCGACGGCTGGTACGATACCGGCGACGTGATGCGGCGCGACGAGAACGGCTTCGTCTTCTTCGTCGGCCGCGCCGACGACATGTTCCAGTGCGGCGGCGAGAACGTCTATCCCGGCGAGGTCGAGAAGCTCTTGGGCCGGCATCCCGACGTGGCGCAGGCCTGCGTCGTGCCGGTGCCGGACGAGATCAAGTACCAGCTCCCGGTCGCCTTCGTGGTCGCGAAGCCCGGCACCTCACCGACCGAGGAGGCGCTGCGCCGCTTCGCGCTCGACAACGGCCCGGCATACGCCCATCCGCGCGCCGTCTGGTTCGTCGACGAGCTGCCGCTCGCGGGCACCAACAAGATCGACCGCAAGACCCTGGTCGACCGCGCCGTCGCGACCTACGCGCGCGACGACGCCAAGCGGGTTTGACCTCGATGGAATGCGGTCAGGAATCCGCGGTGAACCCGATCTTCTTCACGATCGGGCCCCAGCGGTCGTAGCTCTCCTTCAGCAGGGTGGCGAGTTCCTGCGGGGTCGAGGACTTCATCTCGAGGCCCATGACGGCGAGGCCGTCGATCACGTCCTGCCGGGCGAGCGCGGCGCGCAGCGCCTCGTTGGCGCGCATCACGACCGGCGCCGGGGTGCCGCCCGGGGCGAAGAAGCCGAACCATTCGGAGAAGACCAGGTCCTTGTAGCCCTGCTCGGCGAAGGTCGGGACATTGGGCGCAAAGCGACTGCGGGTCGCGCCCGAGACGCCGAGCAGGCGCGCCTTGCCGGCGGCGACCTGCTGGGTGAACTCGCCGACCGGGCCGGAGACCGCCTGGATCTGGCCGCCGACCATGTCCTGCACCGCGGGCTGGGTGCCGCGATAGGCGACATGCTTCAGTTCGATGCCGCCGGCCTGGCCCAGCAGCACGCCGATGAAGTGCGGCACCGAGCCGGAGGCCGGCGAGCCGTAGTTGGCCTTGTCGGGGTTGGCCTTGCACCAGGCCAGGAACTCCGGAATGTTCTTCACGCTCTCGGGCACGGCCGGGCCGACGCAGAAGCCGAAGTCGAAGGTGCAGGCGAGCGTCACCGGCGTGACGTCGGTGAAGGCGTCGTAGGCGAGCTTCTTGTAGATGTGCGGATAGATCATCAGCATCGACGCCGGCGTCTGCAGAATGACGCTGCCGTCGGTCGCCGCGCCCTTCATCGACTGGATGGCGATCTGGCCGCCGGCACCCGGCTTGTTCTCGACGATCGCAACCTTGGTGTAGGACGTGCCCTTCAGCCCCTCGGCGACGCGGCGGCACAGCGTGTCGGACGTGCCGCCCGGCGGGAAGCCGGTGACGATGCGCACCGATTCGAGCGGCGCGGCGCCCTGCGCGCCGGCGCGGCCCGCGAGTCCCAGGGTGGCGAGCGCGGCGGCGGCGCCCGAAACGCGGACGAAGCCGCGGCGGCTGTGGTCGGTCATCTCAATTCCTCCCGGTTGGTTCTTGTGGCCGGACTGTCGCCGAAACGCGGCGCGCCGCCAAGCCCGACGAGGCTCCACCCACGCTATTTGCGCTTCGCCTCGTCGAGTTCGGGCAGCGGGAAGTCCTTCCAGCCCGGCACTTCCGAGACGTCCGGAAATTCCTCGCCGAACGGCCTGGTCGCATCGATCCCGACCGAAGAGGAGTAGCCGCCATTCGTATAGGGATCGAGTGGCGCGGCGGCGGTCCGGTCGACGACGAAGACGTCCTGGCTCGGCTTGACCCGGAACGACTGCGCCCACTCGACCTCGGCCGGATTGCGGATGTCGATGTCCGGATCGACGGCGATCACCCATTTCGGATGGAGGTTGCCGGACATGGTGGCGAGGATCGCCTGCCGCGCCTCGCCTTCGTAGCGCGGCTTCATGGCGATCACGACGTAGGTCTGCACGCCGCCCGAACTATTGATGGAGATGTCCGACAGGGTCGGGAACTGCGTCTGCAGCTGGCGCAGGATCGAGGTCTCGAACGGGATCTGCTTCAGCACATGGTTCTCGGTGATCGGCTTGCCGGTGAGCAGGCCCTGGAAGATCGCGTTCCGGCGATGGGTGATCGCGGTGACGCGGGCCACCGGCTTGGGCGAGGCCGGCGTGTAGTAGCCGGTGTATTCGCCGAGCGGGCCTTCCATCTTCTGCGTCTTCGTGTCGACGACGAACTCGATCACGATCTCGGCCCAGGCCGGCACCTTCAGATCGTTGCTGACGGCCTTGACCAGTTCGACCGGCGCGCCCCGCAGGCCGCCGGCCACGAACCAGTCGTTGGTCGCGTCGCTCGACTGGACCTGGCAGGAGAACATGGTCAGCGGATCGACGCCGATGGCGACCGCGCCATGCAGTTCCTTACCCATCGCGACCGCATGGGCCATGTTCTTGCCGAAGCGATGATTCGGCGCCGAGAACACGCCGAGTTCCGTGGGCCCGTGCACCTGGAACCGGTAGTTGCCGATGTCGGGAATGCCGGTCTCGGGATTTTCCGACACGACGATCCCGGCGGTGATGTAGGGGCCGCCATCCCTGGGGCTGTAGACCGGCACCGGCAGCTTCGTCACGTCGATCGCATTGCCGGTCAGCACGATCTCCTGGCAGGGCGCCGTACCCTTGAAGTCGACCGGACCGACCGGCTCGGCGATGCCCTTCAGCACCCTGTCGTGGATCGTCTGCTCGGTCGCCTCGAAGGCCAGCAGCGCGAGCCGGCGGTTGCCGTAGACGCCGCCCACCAGCGGAAAGTCCGTCCCGGTCTGCGTAAACAGAAGCGCCGGGCCCTGAACCGCGCTCGTCCGGGCCAGGGCCTTGGCGATGTCATGCCGCGGCGAGATCGGCCGTGCGATCTCGACCAGCTCGCCCGCGTCCTTCAACGCCGTGAGGAAGGCACGCAGATCCTGATAGGGCATGGTCAATCCTTCCTTGCGGTTCTCGGGTACAAAGGGTGATGCGCAGTCCGCTTGCCGACATCCATCGCCACGACATCGAGGCCGCCGTTCGCGTGGCGGCGGCGGTGGGCCTCCCCTTGCTGGCGCTGGACGCGATCGGCCGCCTCGACCTCGCGATCTATGCGGCGTTCGGCGGTCTGGCGATGCTCTACGGCCACAGCGAACCCGCGAAACGGCGGGTCGAAAGCCAGATCGTCGCGGGCACGGGCCTTGTCCTCACCATGGCGGTGGCCATGGTCTGGTCCGCAACGCAGGCGCCGCTCTGGATACTGGGCCTCCTGCTCGCGCTCACCGTTTCGATCGCGGCGACGCTCGGCACCGTCATGCGCTGGATACCGCGCGGAGAAATGTTCTTCGTGCTGGTGCTGCTGATCGTCGCCGCCATTCCCGCGAACTGGTCGAGCCTGCCGCTCGCGCTTGCCGTCGGCGCGGGCGGCGCGGCCTTTTCCGTGCTGCTCGCCGCGATCAACGGGATCGGCGCATCTACCGGTGAGGAGAATCCCGACGGCTGGCGACGGCGCATCGCTTCGGGCTATGCGGGCCTCGACCGTCGCCAGCATCTGGTCGTGCTGGTCGCCGCTACCTTCGGCGTGCTCGCCGCCTGGTCGCTGGCCCTCGCCCTGGGCATCGGCCATCCCTTCTGGGCAGCCGTCACCGTCGCCGCCCTGATGCCGGCGCTGGCGGCCCCGGACGTCTGGCGCCGCGCCATCCAACTCATGCTGGGCACGATCGGAGGCGTGGCCATCGCCGGCGTCCTGTTCTCGTTCGACCCGGGCCCTCTCATGCTGATCGCGATCATCGTCGTGTGCCAGGCCGTTGCGGAGATCGCGGTCTCGCGCAACTACGGGATCGCCCTGCTCTTCTTCTGCCCGCTGGCCATCGGCATGAGCAACCTGGGCCGCGGCGCGCCCTGGCCGCCGATCCTGGTGGACCGCCTGGCCGAAGCGGCGCTTGGCGTGGCGGTCGCCTTCGTCACGATCTTCGCAGGCCGCAGGATCCTCAAGGTGACTTGAAGGGACGGACGGCACGCCGTGCCTACGAATCGAAGACCGGCACGGTCCTGACAGGCGCCATCATCAGGGCGACAAGGACGAGGCGTCTCCCGATCATTTGCCGCTCCGGCGCCGCGCGACGGCGGGCTTCTGCACGCCGGAGGGGCCGGTCCAGCGCGGGAAGGTCTTGGTATCGAGCCCGAACAGGTCGAGCACGCGCGCGACGGAGTGCGTCACGATATCGTCGACGGTCTTCGGCCGCGTATAGAAGGCCGGTGACGGCACCGCGACGATGGCGCCCATCTCCGTGACGGCGAGCATGCTCTTGATGTGGCCGGCATGCAGCGGCGTCTCGCGGAACATCAGCACGACCCGCCGCCGCTCCTTCAGGCAGACGTCGGCGGCCCGCGAGACGAGACCTGACGTGACGCCGGTCGCGATCTCGCTCAGGGTACGCACCGAGCAGGGCGCCACGATCATGCCCATGGTCTGGAACGAGCCGCTCGAAATCGACGCCGCGATGTCGCCCGGCGCATGAACGTGGTCCGCCAGTGCCCGCAGCTCCGCAGCCGACAGGTCGGTCTCCAGCGAGCGCGTCTGGTCGCCAGCCTTGGAGACCACGAGATGGCTCTCGATCTTCAGGGCCCGCAACGCCTCGAGCACGCGGATGCCGTAGACCGTTCCCGACGCGCCGGTGATGCCGACAACCATGCGCCGCACGGGTTCGCTCGCTGCCATTCGAATATCCTCAGTCGCCGGTCTTGATGTGACGCGGGTCGGAATGATTGAGCGGCGCCGGCTTCGCTTCCCACGAGAACGGCGTCTCGGACAGGGTGTAACGGTACCACGGCGGATCGTTGGTGCGCCCAAGCCGGTGCCGCAGGTTGCCGAAGGCGCGGTAGAGCACCGGGTAGGGCTGGCCATGATAGTGCTTCAGGATGTCGTGCCAGGCACGTGGCTCGGCGCGGATGAAGGCTTCCATGTCCTTGGTCAGCGCGTCCTCCGTCATGGGCTTCACGCCGGCCGGCGGATCGCCGAGGTCGGTGACGGTGCTGCGCACGAATTCATTGGGATTCCATTCCGGCCCCAGCGGCACCGTGCAGTCCATGCCGATCTTCGACGAGATGCCGAGCGTCGTGCTCTTGGGATCGACGGTCATGGTGTTGAGCCCGTCGAGCCGCACCGTGTCCCGGTCCGGCATGTAGCGGTAGGCCATGGCGGCCAGCACCGCCTGGTCGTCCCAGATGTCGACGTCGGTGTCGAACACCATGGCGATCTTCGGAAGTCCCTGCTTGGAGCAGGTCAGCATGATCCCCAGCGCCTGCTTGGAATCCCCGGCGCCCAGCGGATGGATCTTGGCGTAGGCGATGTTCGACAGCCCGCCCAGCGGGCAGCGCACCTCGCGCACGTCGATGCCGCCCTGCTTCAGCCCGTTGAACAGATCGGCCTCGATCGCCGGCAGTTGCAGCATGTTGTCGGTGTACCAGGGATGCAGGCCGCCGATGGTGCAGTGCTGGAAGATGCCGCCCTTGCGGTGGGTCATCGCCTTCACCTTGAGGCGATAATTGTGCTTGATGCCGCCGCCGTACATGCCGGTGAACTCGCCGTACGGGCCTTCGTCGTAGACCAGCCCCTCCAGCGCCATCAGCTCGCATTCGAGCACGATCTCGGCATTGGCCGGCACCATCACGTCGATGGTCTCGCATCTGATCATCTTGGCCGGCGCGCCGTAGAAGGCGCCCAGCACCTCGAAATCGTCGGTGTCGGCAGTGACGCCGACCAGCGCCGCGATCTTGTCGATGGTGGGCCCGCCCAGCACGATCGCGACTTCGAGATTCTGCCCCTTGGCCGCCGCTGCCATCGCGTGAATGCGCTGGCGGTGCGAGGTGCAGGTCATGTCGACCGACTTCTCGTTCTTCGTCCGGAACATCGAGCGGTAGATGCCCCAGTCGTAGACGCCGGTGTCGGGATGCTTGCTGATGAAGAGATTGTCGTTGGTATAGGCGTGGCCGTCGCGATCGTGGTGCAGAAACAGCGGCAGGCGCGTCAGGTCGACATCGTCGCCCTTGAGGATCACTTCCTTGCAGGGCGCCGTGGTCACGGTCTCCCACTTCACGCGGCCCTTGGAGCGGGCGACCATCTCGAGGCCGGTCCGCGTCTTGTCGCAGCCCATCGCCCAGGCGAACATCTCCTGGTTGGAATAGGCGTTGGCCAGCACAGAGAACTCGGTGTCCTTGATCTTTTCGATCAGGACGGCCTTGGTCGGGTTGGCCTCCATGATCTTCGGCACCTGGTCGACACGCACCTCGTCCCTGACGCGCACGAGGAAGCCGGCCTTGTCCATCGACTCGACGAAGTCGGAGAGCGACTGCTGCATTGTCCTACCCGAATGAAATGGGAAGATCAGGAATAGGCCGGCGCGATCCTGCCGTGCTCGGCATAGGCCCGGAGGTGATGCAGCATCATGCCCCATAGGGCGTTGCACTTCTCGAAGTTGCCCTTCTGATGCGGCCAGCCGGAATGGGCAAAGGTGAGATGGACCCGGCCGTGCGGCGTCTCGCCGAGATTGAAGGAGACGCTGGTGCCAGTCGCATCGCCCGGCCCCTCGATGCACTTCCAGACGACGGTGTCGGCCCCCTGCGAGGCGACTTCCCAGACGAACTTCGGCCCGTCGGCATAATTCAGCGTCCACTGACTCCCGACGCCCGCCCCGCCCGAGACCTCGGCCATGGTCCAGCCCTTGAGGCCCTCCAGGGTGGTGAGGGCGGCGTGAACCTTGGCGGCATCCGCCCGGATGTTGACGGCGTGACGAAGCGCATGATCGGACACGGCAGAACCTCCCGAAAAACCTCAACGAATGCGCGGATATGTCGTGGCTGAACTTGCGCGCGCGACCATAGCAGTCGGCATGAATCGATCAACCTCGGCCCTCGGGGGCCCCTACAGAGTGAGTGCGTTGCGCGGCGGAGGCCCCTCCGGTATGTTCCGCCGCGCCGGACCCGTAGCTCAGCTGGATAGAGCGCTGCCCTCCGAAGGCAGAGGTCGTGAGTTCGAATCTCGCCGGGTCCGCCAATCATTTCAATCAGTTAGAGAGTATCTCCCTCGTCCTCGACCAGAGCGGGGAAACACTGGGGAAGCAAGCGGACGCAATTGGCGTTGCTCTGCGCTCTGCATAAGCCTGAGCCATAGGGCGCCATGCCCATCAAGACACAGGGCAGGCACGTCCGATCGGGACACACAGAGCAAGCCGGCCTCTACGGCAAATCGCAGAACGGCCGCGCTTGGGCATGCTATTGGCGCCAAGGTAGGCATCGGGGGACGAACCTTGGAATACATTCTCCTTGTGACTTGGATGTTGGGTACGCAGACGAGCCTTTATTCAGGGGAACGAACAGCTCAATGTCAGCATCTGCGCTAGAGCGGCTCGTTCTAAACATGCCCCCTGAGCAAATCGTCGAAGCGGAAAAGCTAGTGGCAGAGTGGCAACCATCATTCGACTACGGGCGCACCGTCGCTGTCTGTCGAGCCAATGGCGAGGATTTGAGTGCCATCCTAGTACGCGAAGGACTCGCCTGGGCCTTCGTGCGGTACAGCGGAGACTATGCCGAGCAAGAAGCCTTAGCGAAGACGTATCGAAGGGGCATTCACGCGCACGACTGCGAGCCCGCGTGGCAGTGGAGGGCAAGTCAGCGAAAATGGTCAGGAAAGGCTAGGCCCTAGCACTGAGGCGCAATGCGCTGACGGTAGCCGTCATAATACTGGCTGCCACAGGGGACCTGCTGCTGCACGACATGGTCTGGATATCCGTTCTGGCCGCGGTTAGTCACTGTCACCGTCGTATAGCCTGGGCGGTTAGACTGACTTTTGGGCGGCCAGCCAGACTGATTGTTGGGCGGCCAGTTCTGCGCCTGCTGAGGGCCGTAACCGTTGTTGTAGTAGCCTCGCGGTGCCCCGGAGCCGTAGTCTTGGCCTACTGCCCCGGTGATGCCGAAGCCTACTACGAGCATGAATGTCAGAAAGAGCTTCATAGTGTCCGTTCCTCCCGCATGATTCGTCCTTGTAGGATAAGATAGCGACTTCGCCATTGAATAGGCTTCAATCGACCGTTTCGCCATCCACCCTCCGCGTCGGTGCATCCGCAAGAAAGGTCCGCGCGGCGGTCCAGTGCGGCGGGAACTTCGGCGGCCAATCTCACCGGGTCCGCCATTGCTTAGAAGACGGCGGACATCCTCCCGCCTCAGTATGACCCGTTACAGCGGTAGCCAACGCGGTCTCGTTGTGGTGCATACCGCCTTTCCCGTTGCCGACCGAGATCCAGGCACGCGCAGATCGCACGCAGGCATTCCGCGACGGGGAAATGCCCCGTCGCCTCACAGTCATCGAGGGAATTCTCCCTCGGGGTTTCTCAGATCCGCTCGATGATGATCGCCGGGGCCATGCCGCCGGCGGCGCACATCGTGACGAGGCCGAACTGCTTGTCCTGCCGCTCGAGCTCGTCGAGGACGGTGCCGATCAGGATGGCGCCGGTCGCGCCGATCGGGTGGCCGAGCGCGATCGAGCCGCCGTTGACGTTGACCTTGTCGCGATCGAGATCGAGATCGCGCACGAACTTCTCGGAGACGACGGCGAAGGCCTCGTTGATCTCCCAGAGGTCGATGTCGTTCTTCGTGAGGCCTGCCTTCTCCAGGACCTTCCTGGCCGCCGGCACCGGCGCATTGAGCATCAGCTCGGGGCTGTCGCCCATGTTCGCCATGGCGACGACGCGGGCGCGCGGCTTCAGGCCGTGGGCCTTGGCGTAGTCGGGCGAGGCGAGCAGCACGGCGGCCGAGCCGTCGACGACGCCGGAGGAATTGCCGGCATGATGGACATGCTCGATCTTCAGGTCGGGATAGGCCTGCAGGATCAGCGAGCGATAAGTCATGCCCTTGTCGTCGAGGGGCACATCGGCCATCGCGGCGAAGGCGGCCTTGAGGCTGGCCAGTCCCTCTCGGGTCGTCTGCGGACGCGGATATTCCTCGCGATCCAGCGCGAGCGTGCCGTCTTCCTTGTAGACGGGGATCAGCGACTTGTTGAAACGGCCCTCGGCGATCGCGACCGCCGCGCGTTGCTGGCTGATATAGCCCGCCTCGTCCAGCGCCTGGCGCGGGATCTTCTCCAGCGTGGCGATGGCGTCGGCGCAGATGCCTTGGTGCGTCTGGGGATGATGCAGGCGCAGGCGCAGATTGCCGTTGTCCATGACCGGCGGCCCGCTGCCGCGGCTGCGGTCCATCGACATCATCTCGGTACCACCGGCGACCACCAGGTCTTCCATGCCCGACTTGATGCAGGCAGCGGCCAGGCTCACGGCGCTGATGCCCGACCCGCAGAAGCGGTCGATCGTGATGCCGCTCGCCTTGACGTCATAGCCGGCATCGAGGGCGGACATGCGGCCGAGATCGCCGCTCTGTTTCGAGACCTGGGCGGCCGTCCCCCAGATCACGTCGCCGACTTCCTTCGTGTCGATCCTGCTGCGTTCGGCGAGCGCCTTGAGAACGGTCGCTCCGAGCTGCTGCGGATGCACCTCCCACAGCGCGCCCTTGCCCGCCTTGCCGACGCCGCGGGGCGTGCGGCAGGCATCGATGATCCATGCTTCGGTCATTGTCTCGTCCTTTCCCGGTCCCGGTTCAGCGCGGCGCCATGCGGATGGCGCCGTCGATTCGCACATCCTCGCCATTGAAGTAGCCGCAGGTGATCATCGTATGGGCGACCTGGGCATATTCCTCGGGACGTCCCAGACGCTTGGGGAACGGCACCGAGGCGGCCAGCGCCGCCTTGACGTTGTCCGGCGCCCGCGCGAGCAGCGGCGTGTCGAAGATGCCGGGCAGGATAGTGTTGCAGCGAATTCCGTCATTGGAGAGATCGCGCGCCACGACGAGCGTGATGCCGACGACGCCGGCCTTCGAGGCGGTATAGGCGACCTGGCCGATCTGGCCGTCCTCGGCCGCGACCGAGGCGGTGTTGAGGATCACGCCGCGATCGCCGTCGGGCTGCGGCGCAAGCGTCAGCATGCCCGCCGCCGACTTGGTGATGCAGCGGAACGTGCCGATGAGATTGACGTTTATGATGCGCTCGAAGTTCTCCAGCGGATATTCCTTGGGCGCCCCGGTCGTCCGGTCGAGCGATGCAGTCTTCTGGGCACCGCCGCCGACGCCGGCGCAGTTCACCAGGATGCGCTCCTGCCCGTGGGCCGCCCGCGCTTTCGCGAATCCGGCATCGACCTCCTCAGTCGAGGTCACGTTGACCTTGCAGAAGACGCCGCCGATTTCCCTGGCGAGCGCCTCGCCCTGTTCCTCGTTGAGGTCGAAGATCGCGACCTTCACGCCGTGCGAGGCCAGCATGCGCGAGGTGGCGGCGCCGAGGCCGGACGCGCCGCCCGTGACGACCGCGGCCACTGTCTTGTCGAGTTGCATGAGCGATGATTCCCCCGAGGTATGATGTCCTGACTGGTTCGACAGGATTGTTAGAGCATCGCGACGGCGGTTGGCCAGCGGTCTGTACCGGGTCCCCAGGCCATAGGACCGCCGTTCGAAAACGGCGACGGCCAACCGGCCGGCAGCGACTTGCCAGATAGGAGCGACGCCGCTTGAAACGCCTCGACTGGACGCCCCAAAAGGGCCGTGTCAGGTTCCGGCCATGTCCCTGAAACGAGCGGCGCGCGACGCCGTATACCGACTGGTGATCGACCCGATCCTGTGGCTCAGCCCGCGGGTCAGCACCTCCCACCTGCGCGCCGACAGCGTCTACAAGATCATCTCCGACCGCGCCGCCCAGCGGGCCGCCGACTATGTCGAAAAGCATCTCGACGTGGCACTGATGTTCTCGACGCGCGAGCTGCTGTGGGACTTCGCGATCTCGAAGGCCTCGCGCGACGGTCTCTATCTCGAGTTCGGCGTCATGACGGCGGCCTCGACCAACCACTTCGCCCGCCGCGTGGCGCGCGGCAACATCAAGGTCTACGGCTTCGACAGCTTCGAGGGGCTGAAGGAGGACTGGCCCGGCACCGAGGCACCGGCCGGCGCCTACCAGGTCGGCAAACCGACCGAGCTCGAACCCAATGTCGAGCTGGTCGTCGGCTGGTTCGACGCCACCCTGCCTGGCTTCCTCGACCGGCACAAAGGCCATTGCTCGTTCCTGCATATCGATTGCGACACCTATCCCTCGACCCGGCTGGTGCTCGACCTGCTGGCCGACCGCATCGTCGCCGGCACCGTCATCGTGTTCGACGACTACATCGCCTTCCCCAACTGGGAGAACGGCGAGTTCAAGGCGTTCCGGGAATTCGTCGAGGCGCGTGGCCTGTCCTACAGGTACCTGGCCTTCGCCAATCAGCAGTCGGCGGTACAGATTCTCTAAGGTTTTCCGGCGGCTTCAAACGACCAAACTCAACCTCATGCTGAGGAGCGCTCCGCGGGAGCGCGTCTCGAAGCATGAGCACGAGCACCGCGCCTGTTGCCCACCCTTCGAGACGCCGCGCTCTGCGCGGCTCCTCAGGGTGAGGTGCATCGACTCAGCGCATCTTCACGTAGATCGACTTGGCGAGCTTGTAGAGCCGCGAGTCCTGGGCGGCGAAGCGCATGATGAAGTCGCGCGACTTGTCCTCGAGCGTGCTCACGATGTAGTCGAAGCCCGCCCGCCGGCGATATTCGGCCAGGTAAGCCTGCAGCTCGGCATCGGTCTCGGCCTGTCCGTTGTCGCCGTACTTCGCCACATAGTAGTTGAAGCCGCCTTCCTGCAGGGAGCGGACGCCGCCATGCAGGGTGGTCTTCATGTAGTTGCCGATCAGGAGATCGTCGAAGATGCGATAGTCGATGCAGGTCATCAGGCTGCCGCGCGGCACGGCGAAGCTGATGCCGCGCTCCTTCGGCCCGCGCATCGCGATCGTATGATCCCGATTGCCGACGCGGAAATTGACGAAGCCGAAATAGTCCTGCACCGGGTCCTTGCGCGCGAAATAGGCCTCGATCTTCTTCAGGTCCTCAGCCTCCAGCGGATCGGACCAGTTGTCCCCGAACTCCTCCGGCGCCTTGGGAACCACGGTGATCGCCTCGGGAGCCTGGGTCGTCCACGAGCCGTCCCGGCAATCGACCGTCGAGAAGGCGGGAATGAATCCCACATCCGGCGAGAGGCCCTTCTCGAAGGCATCCATCGGCGTGGTGTAGGCCTCGGCCCACATCGAATCGGTGCGCTGGTACTGGTGGAAGGCGGAGAAGGGAATCACCGTTTTGGCACCCGCCGCCTTGGCGAGATTGGTGAGCTGGCCCCCGACGGACGGCTTGCGCGCGGCGCGCGGCGTCAGGAAGTTTCCCTGCTCGTCGAAGAAGTTGATCATGTCGGCGTCGCCGTAGCCCGACAAAGCGAGCAGATAGGAGCGTTCGTAGCGCGACGCGATGCTGCGGATGTAGCGCGTGCAGTCGCGCGTGCCGGCATCGTTGGTGTTGATGAAGAGGCTGCCGCACGAATCGATCAGCAAGATCGAATCCTGGATGCGGGTGGTGATGCACTGGACCTTCACCTTGTCGGTGAGCTGCACCCACTTGCGATCGGGCAGCACGGTGAGATCGTAGCCGCCGGGCTGCAGGTCCTTCAGGATCCGGCCGTTCACGTGATCGGGCAGCAGGATCTTCTGGCCCTTGAAGCGCTCGATCGTCACCGGGTTCAGGTGATCCGGATGGCCGTGCGAGAACCAGATGTACTCGCACTTCAGGATGTCATCCTTCAGCGCCCGGGGAATGCGATGGCTGAGCACCCAGCTGCCGAAATAGGCGGGATCCTCGTCGCCGAACCAGGGATCGGCCGCGAGCAACGGCTTGCCGTCATAGACGATCAGGGTCGCATTGCCGGTGGTCGTGACCTGAGTCATTTCGGCGCTAGATACCGTGGATGACATGGCCCCGCAAACGACGCGCATCGGACGATCAGCGTGTCGGGCCGACTGCAATATTGTTCTGGCATTTCCATCATTTTCGATGCAATTTGTTTTCCTCGGAGCTTCCGGCGCGTGCCGCCACAGAGGGGAGCCCCGATGGAGCGCATGCGCAGCCATTGGGAAGTGATTGGATGACGAAGGTCGAAACGACGCCAGGCCGGCACCGGAGGCGATCACCCGGGTTGATCGCGCCCCGCAGACGAAAAGGTCGCTGGAGAAAGCCCGCGCCCGCTCTCGCGCATGGCCTGCCGGCGAAAGTCCACCTCGGGCAGGTCGACACCCTCTCCCTCTGATTTTTCCGACCGCGGACCCGACGGCCATGCCCCTGCATTGGACGATTGATTCACAACTGAAGCTTTTCGCAGCCAGGGCCGAGGGCGATATCACCCTCGCCGATCTGAACCGCATGCTCGATGCGATGGCCGGCGCACAGGCTCACGGCTACCGGAAGCTGTTCGATGGAAGCCAGGGCGACACGCAAATGAGCGCTGGCGAGTTCCTCAGCCTGGGCGTGCGCATGCGATCGATCCACGCCACCGGCCCCATGGGCCCGCTCGCCGTCGTGCTGCCGGCCAACAAGTATTACCTGGTCGCGCGCGCCCTCGGCGTGCTTGCGGCGGCTAAGCGGCCCATGCGCGTGTTCACGGATCCGGAGAAAGCCCGACAATGGCTGAACCTGCCGTCCATTCGCGCCAAGGTGCCGGGGCTTCTCGTGGGCGAAGCGTCGAAGATTCCCCCTCGTCCGACCGGGAGCCGGACCATCCCGTCACAAGACGGATGACGTATCGGCCGAGCGAGCGGTCTGTTTACGCCGGCGACGCGGTCCGGCACTCTTCCCGAAGGAAGCAATAGTCAGGGAAGCGTCGTTTGAGTCCGGTATTTCTCCACGACTTCTTCTACGAATTCGTCACCCTGTTCGTGATCCTCGATCCGTTCGCGACGGTGCCCGTTTTCCTGATGGTCACGGCGGGCCTCGACCGCCGGAAGTCCCTGCTGGTCGCCGCCTATGCGCTGGGCGTCGCGTTCCTGATCCTGCTGTTCTTCATCGTGCTGGGGCGCACGCTCCTGGCGGCGCTGCACATTCCCATGGCCTCGTTCCAGTTCGCCGGGTCGATCATCCTGCTGCTGTTCGGGCTCAAGATGGCGCTGGGCAAGGTTTCCGAGGAGGCGATGGAAGTGCCGGCCGACGCGACGCCGCTTCAGCGGGCGGTCTTTCCGCTGGCCATTCCCGGCATCGCCGGCGCCGGTGCGATCCTCACCGTCGTGCTGCTGACGGACAACAACGTGCGTTCGATCGGCGAACAGGTGCTAACGACGGCGATCCTAGCGCTCTGCCTCTGCCTGCTCTTCGCCGTCTATGCCTTGGCGGGCACCCTGTTCCGACTGCTCGGAAAGGCGGGCATCGAGATCGTGACCCGCGTGTTCGGCCTCATCCTGTGCAGCATCGCCGTCACCGGCCTAATAACCGCGACCAAGCTGAGCTTCGGCCTCGGCTGAAGATCAGAGTCGCAGCACCCAGGCCTCGACGTTGCCCTTGCCCTTGACCTCGATCTCGCCGCGCGCCTCGAAGACGAACTGGTCCTTGAGCTTTTCGTAGACCGGGCGCGTGACCTGGACGGAGTCGGGTATGCCGCCGGACTCCATGCGGCTCGCCAGGTTCACCGTGTCGCCCCACAGGTCGTAGATATACTTGCTCTTGCCGATGACGCCGGCCACCACCGGGCCGCTGTTGATGCCGACGCGCAGCTTCATCGAAACGCCGTGCTCCATCGCATGCTCGCGAGTGATGTGCACCATGCGGATGGCCATGCGCACCATGCGTTCGGCATGGTTGGGCACCGGAACCGGCAGCCCGCAGACCGCCATGTAGGCGTCGCCGACCGTCTTGATCTTCTCGATCCCCAGTTCGCCGGCGGCGACGTCGAAGCGCGTAAACAGGCCGTTCAGCAGGGTGACGACGTCGGCCGGCGGCATCTCCGAAGACAGGGCCGTGAATCCCACGAGGTCGGCAAAGGCGACCGTGACCTCCGCGAAACCGTCGGCGATCCCCTGCTCGCCGCCGCGCAGGCGATTGGCGATCGGTGCCGGCAGCACGTTGAGCAGCAGTTCCTCGTTCTCGCGGTTCTTCGTCTCGATGACGACGTTCTTCTGGTTGATGTCGTCGATCATCCCGTTGAAGGCGAGGCAGAGCTGGCCGATCTCGTCGCGCGTCCGCACCGGCACATGCGCGTCATGGTCGCCGGCCGCGAAACGGCGCACGCCGGCGGTGAGTTCGCGCAACGGGCCGAGCAGCGAGCGCGAGAGCCAGGCCCCCGTCACGACCACCACGAGGAAGGCGATCGCCCCCACGATCAACAGGTCCCGCTCCAGGCGGTACACCGGCTCGAACGCTTCCGAGCTGTCGATCTTGGCGACCAGCCCCCACTTCACCCCGGAAATCCGGACCGGTCCCCACGAAGCGAGGGTCGGAATGCCGCGATGGTCCATGACATGGCCGGTCCCCTCGACGCCTCCGACCGCAGCGCGGGCCGCAGCGGTGTCCGCATGCTGGTGCAGGATGGGTGATCCGTAACGCTTGATGGCCGCGATGTCCTCGTCGGACGCGCCGCCCGCCTTGAGTTCGGCAAAATAGACGGCAGGATTCTCGAAGAAGCTCCGGCCGCTCGACCGAACGAGGAAATCCGGACCGACCAACGCAACCTCGCCGGTGGCACCGAACCCCTCGTTGCGCCAGCGACGGCCACCGGTGATGATCGCGTCGATCTCTTCTATCGACAGTTCCGCGACCAGCACGCCTGTCACGACTCCCTGGTCGATCACCGGCGCCGCCATGAAGGCCTCGGGAACGCCGTCCGACGGCAGGTACGGCGAAAAGTCCTCGAGGCACGTGGCCGACGGGTCGGGCGCCGTTGCACAGCGCGCCGCCGCCGCGGCAAGCCTGGACTGCCGATAGGGACCGGCGCGCAGCGACGTGGCGAAATCGGGATCCTTGTCGACCGTGTAGATCAGACGGCCGGTGCGCGGGTCGACGATCATGAAATCGTCGAACCCCACGGTGGCGGCCGCGGTCCGCATCAGCGGGTGATAGATCGCGTGGATCTTGCTGTAGGTGCTGCCGTCGCCCGGATTGTCGAGCAGATCGCGCCGCCCCTCGGGATGCGGATTCCTGACGATATAGAGGTCTTGCAGGACGTAAGGCGCGGGAGTCATCGGCAGGAACTCTTCCGCGCTCACGTCCTTGCCGAGCAGCTTGCGCACCGTCGGCATGTACTTTGTGTCATACCATTCGTGCACCGACTGCTTCATGCCGGCGGGCACTTCCTTGCCATCGAGTTCGTCGACGGCCTCGCGGAAGCCGCGCGTGGCGTCGACGACCATCTTCGAGGCCGCCAGCAGGCGGATCTCGTTGCGCACGGTACGGAAGTAGGACTCGACCTGGTGGGCCTTGGTCTCGCGCGCGGCGGTGAGCTGGGCGAAGATCGCCCGCTCCAGCGCCTCGCGGGCGCGGATATAGCCCAGAACGCCTGTGATCATGACCGCCACCGCGCCCAGCAGCAGCAGGATCGCGAAAAGCTTGGCCGCCAGGCCCCAGCGTACGGGCCGTGGCTCGGCGACGGTCTCCGTCATCGGAGCGCGCTCCTACCCCTTCTTGGCGCCGTAGGTCCCGCCGGAATTGATCGCCCGGATCTCGGCCGCGGACTTGGCCTTGCGCATCTTCTCGAGCTTGTCGGCCTCGTCGGCCAGCATCGCCTGGGCGTTCTTCAGCACCGCCCGGGCATGCTGGGCGGGGAACTTGACCGCACCATTCTCGTCCATGTGGATCAGCTCGCCCGGCGCCACGTCCATGCCGCCGACCGACACCGGCGCGTTGACCGACTGCACCGCCATCTCGCCATGGCCGGCGGTGACGCCGCCCAGCAGCATTTGGAACTTCATCCGGCGGATCGCGTCGACGTCGCGCGACGGGCCGTTGGACAGCAGGCCGACGCAGCCGACCGCCTGCATCGAGGTCGTCATCATCTCGCCGGCGAGGCCCGCCTTGTTCATCAGTTCGGGCGGCCACTTCTGCTGGATCACCAGGATGGTCGGCTTCTTCATGGCGTCGAGCGCATCAACCACGTCCATGAAAGTCAGACGGCCGGCGAAGTTGGGATCGGGCAGGCCGTACACGCAGGTCACGGCATAGCCGATGATGGCCCCCATCTCGGGGTACATGCAGCGGATCGACGTGTCGGTGTACCAGTTCTCGGTCCAGGGATTGTAGAGACCGAGGCAGAGGGGATTCTTCGGATAGGTCGCGACGACGTTGGTGATGGTGGGCGTGTCGATCTTGCGCAGCTCGGCGAACAGCTGGTCTTCGGAAAGCTCGGTCATGACGATGATTTCCCCCCTGTGTACGGGATCGTTCTTCGCGCGAATGGGAGCGGCGGGCAAGACCCCGCCTGCCCGGCTCTCAGCGTGCCTGTCGCCGCTTCCACCATTCCGCGAGTTCGCCGACCACACCCTTGCGGAAGGCCAGCACGATGACCACGAAGATGGCCCCCTGGATCACCAGCACGAACTCACCGGTCGCGGCCAGGTAGTTCTGCATCGTGATGATGATGAAGGCGCCGACCACCGGGCCAACGATCGTGCCGAGGCCGCCGACCAGCGCCATCAGCACGACCTCGCCCGACATGGCCGCGCTGACGTCCGTGAGGGTGGCGAACTGGAGCACCATCGCCTTGGTCGATCCGGCGAGGCCCGCCAGCGCCGCCGACAGAACGAAGGCCAGCAGCTTGTAGCGGTCGGCCTCGTAGCCCAGCGACTGGGCGCGCTGTTCGTTGTCGCGAATGGCCTTCAGCACCTGGCCGAAGGGCGAATGGATGATGCGGTAGATGGCGAAGTAGCCGAACAGGAACGATGGCCAACACGACGTAGTAGAGGACGCGGTCGTCCTTGGTGGGAATGAGCCCGCCCAGCAGCGCCTTGCGCGGAATGCCCTGCAGCCCGTCCTCGCCGTGCGTGAACGGCGCCTGGACACAGAAGAAGTAGATCATCTGCGCGAAGGCGAGCGTGATCATGGCGAAGTAGATGCCCTGACGGCGGATCGCCAGCGCGCCCGTCACCAGGCCGATCAGGGCCGCGCCGCAGACGCCGGCCAGCAGGCCGAGTTCGGGCGGCATGTTCCAGGCCTTCACGACATGGCCGAAGAAGTAGCCCGCCGTGCCGAAGAACATGGCGTGGCCGAAGCTCATCAGCCCGACATAGCCCAGCAGGAGATTGAAGGCGCAGGCGAACAGCGCGAAGCACAGCGCCGTCATCAGGAATACCGGATAGGCGAACCAGGGCGCGGCCAGCGCCACGACGGCCAGGACGGCGATGAGGAGGCGTTGCGCGTTCATTTGGTCTGCCCGAACAGGCCGGCCGGCTTGATCAGCAGGACGAGCGCCATGACGACGAAGATCACCGTGTTGGAAGCCGGCGGATAGAAGACCTTGGTCAGGCCCTCGACGAGGCCGAGGCCGAAGCCGGTGACGATCGAGCCCATAATCGATCCCATGCCGCCGATGACCACGACCGCGAAGACCACCAGCACGAGATTGACGCCCATCAGCGCCGAGACCTGCTGGATCGGCGCGGCGAGCACGCCGGCCAGGGCCGCTAGCGCCACGCCCAGCCCGTAGGTGAGCGTGATCAGCCGCGGCACGTTGATGCCGAAGGCCCGGACCAGCGTCGGGTTCTCGGTGGCCGCGCGCAGGTAGGCGCCCAGCTTGGTGCGCTCGATGCCGTACCAGGTGGCGAGGCAGATCACGAGGGCGGCCACCACGACGAAGCCGCGATAGGTCGGCAGGAACATGAAGCCGAGATTGTAGCCGCCGGGAATCGGGTTGGGATAGGGCGCGCCCGAGGACCCCCACTTCCACTGGAACAGCCCCTCGATCACCAGCGCGAGACCGAAGGTCAGGAGGAAGCCGTAGAGGTGGTCGAGATGATAGATGCGTTTCAGGATCAGCTTCTCGAGCACGATGCCGAACAGGCCGACGATGATCGGGGCGATGACGAGCGACGCCCAGAACGGCACGTCGAGAAGCCCGAGCAGCAGCCAGGCGGCAAAGGCGCCCATCATGTACTGGGCGCCGTGCGTGAAATTGATGACGTTCAGCATGCCGAAGATCACGGCGAGGCCGAGACTGAGCATGGCGTAGAAGGCGCCGTTGATCAGGCCGAGCAGCAGCTGGCCGAACAAAGCCTGGGGGGCGATACCTAACAGTTCGAACATGGCGGCCTCACACCCCCAGATAGGTTTGCAGCTTGCCGATGCTCTGCTCGACGTCGCTCGATGCGATCGTGTCGATCACGCGACCGTCCTCCATCACATAGTGTCGGTCCGCGACCGTGGCCGCAAAATGGAAGTTCTGCTCGACCAGCAGGATGGTGAAGCCCCGGCTCTTGAGCTGGCGGATGATCTCGCCGATGCGCTGGACGATCACCGGGGCCAGGCCCTCGGTGGGCTCGTCGAGCAGCAGCAGGGTGGCGCCGGTGCGCAGGATGCGACCGATCGCCAGCATCTGCTGCTCGCCGCCGGACAGTTTCGTGCCCTGGCTGGTTCGCCGCTCCAGCAGGTTGGGAAAGAGCTTGTAGATTTCCTCGATGCTCAGGCCGCCCGGCTTGACGACCGGCGGCAGGCGCAGGTTCTCGTCGACGTTGAGGCTGGAGAAGATGCCGCGCTCCTCGGGACAGTAGGCGATCCCGAGCCGCGCGATGTGATCGGACGGCAGGCCGACGGTCTCCTTGCCCTCGAAGGCGATCGAGCCGGTGCGCTTGCCGAGGATGCCCATGATCGAGCGCAGGGTCGTCGTCTTGCCGGCGCCGTTGCGCCCCAGCAGCGTGACCAGTTCGCCGCGGCGGATCTCGAAATCGACGCCGTGCAGGATGTGCGACTCGCCGTACCAGGCCTGGAGGCCGGCGACTTTCAACAATGTCTCAGCCATGACCGGTTCCGACATAAGCCTCGATGACGGCAGGATGCTTGGACACCGTGGCGTACGGACCTTCGGCCAGCACCTCGCCGCGCGCCAGCACGGTGATCGTGTCCGAGAGGTCGGCGACCACGGACATGTTGTGCTCGACCATCAGGACGGTGCGGTCCTTCGCGACGGTGCGGATGAGGGCGGCGATCCGCTTGATGTCTTCCTGGCCGAGGCCGGCCATCGGCTCGTCGAGCAGCATCATCTCGGGCTCGAGCGCGAGCGTCGTGGCGATCTCGAGCGCGCGCTTGCGGCCATAGGGAAGATCGACGGCCTGCGCCTCGGCGAAGTCGGCGAGACCCACGGCCGCCACCAGTTCCAGCGCCCGCGCATCGAGGCGGGCGAGCACGCTTTCAGAGCGCCAGAACTGGAAGGAAATCCCGAGCTTGCGCTGCAGGGCGACCCGGACGTTTTCACGCACGCTGAGATGGGGAAACACGGCCGAGATCTGGAACGACCGCGCGAGCCCCATGCGGGCGATCGCCGCCGGCGAACTGCCGGTGATGTTGCGTCCGTTGAAGTGGATCTTGCCCGCGGTCGGCGTGAGGAAGTGCGTCAGCAGGTTGAAGCAGGTCGTCTTGCCCGCGCCATTTGGCCCGATCAGCGCGTGAATTGTGTGGCGTTTCACACGCAGATTGACGCTCTTGACCGCGACGAAGCCCTTGAACTCCTTCGTCAGCCCGCTTGCCTCGAGAATTATCTCTTCGTTGGCCATCGGCACTCCCTGTGCCGCGAATAAATCGAAGCTTTGCGCCGCTGTCCAGCACTGGCGTCGGCTTCGACACATGGATAGATTTCGAACGCTCGAAACGGGGAAGACATTGGGAGGATCAGGATCGTGAAGTTCACAACCAGCATCAGGCAGGCCGGAGCGGCCGCCGCCGTCGCCGGTCTCGCCGTCATCGGCCTGGCGGCCTACGCCCAGGCCCAGGCGCCCCAGCCGCTGAAGATCGGCGTCATGGAAGGCTTCTCGGGCGTGTACGGCGACCTCACGCAGGGCGAAGTCGAGGCCATCCAGATGGCGATCGAGGATTTCGGCGGCAAGGTTCTCGGCCGTCCGATCGAGGTGCTGCAGGCCGACCATCAGACCAAGCCCGACGTCGGCGCGGCGATCGCGCGCAAGTGGTACGACGTCGACGGCGTGAAGATGATTACCGGCATCGGCACGTCGTCGGTGGCGCTGGCCGTCCGCAAGATCGCCCAGGAAAAGGGCATGATCGACATCAACACCGGCGCAGCATCGGCCGACCTCACCGGCCCGGCCTGCTCGCCGACCGGCGCGCACTGGGTGTACGACACCTACGCGCTGGCGAAGGTGACCGGCGGCGCGGTCGTCAAGGACGGCGGCGACTCCTGGTACTTCCTCACCGCCGACTACGCGTTCGGCCATGCGCTGGAGCGTGACGTGACCGCGGTCGTGACCGCGGCGGGCGGCAAGGTGCTGGGCGGCGTCAAGCATCCGCTCAGCACGCAGGACTTCTCGTCCTTCCTGCTTCAGGCCCAGGCCTCGAAGGCCAAGGTCATCGGCCTCGCCAATGCGGGCCAGGACACGATCAACTCGATCAAGCAGGCCGGCGAATTCGGCATCACCAAGGCCGGCCAGCGCCTCGCCGGTCTGCTGGTCTTCTCGACCGACGTGGCCGCCCTCACCCTGCCGGTGGCGCAGGGTCTCGTCCTCACCGAGGCCTTCTACTGGGATCTGAACGACGAAACCCGGGCCTGGACCAAGCGCTTCCGTGCCAAGAAGGACAAGATCCCCAGCATGCTGACGGTCGGCGTCTACAGCTCGACCCTGCACTACCTCAAGGCCGTGCAGGCCGCCGGCACCGACGAGCCGAAGGCGGTGATGGCGAAGATGCGGGAGATCCCGGTCAACGACGTCATGACCAAGAACGGCAAGCTGCGCGAGGATGGCCGCCTGGAGCGCGACATGTACCTGTTCCAGGTCAAGACGCCGGCCGAGTCCAAGAGCAAGGACGACATCTACAAGCTGATCGCCACGGTGCCGGGCAACGAAGCCTATCGTCCGATGAAGGACGGCAAGTGCCCGTTCGTGAAGAACTGATCGCCGTCGGTTCGTGATCTTCGGGAAGGGGCGCCTCGGGCGCCCCTTTTTCGTGCCTGGACGGGACCGGCCCGTCGGGTTCGAGACACGACCGCCCTTCCTTGACGATCCGCACCGCATTCCATCTGATGCATGAGTTGAGCAGGGGAGAAGCGTCGCGTGGCTGTCCAGGATCGGCCCCTCAAAGGGGCCTGGGGAATTACGTTTCTCATCTTTCTGTTCATGCTGGTGAACTTCGCAGACAAGATGGTGGTCGGCCTGGCCGCAAAGCCGATCATGGAAGAGCTCAAGCTCACGCCCGAGCAGTTCGGGCTGATCGGTTCGGCCTTCTTCTTCGTGTTTCCCTTCTCCGCCATCGTGGTGGGCTTCCTCACCAATCGCCTTCCGGCCCGGAACGCCCTGCTCGCCATGGCGATCCTCTGGTCCCTGCTGCAGTTTCCGATGCTGGGACTCGTGAGCTTCCAGACGTTGCTGGTCTGCCGCATCCTTCTCGGCGCCGCCGAAGGGCCGGCCGGTCCGGTGGCGACCCACGCGCTCTACAAATGGTTTCCCGATTCGCTGCGTGCCGTCCCCACCGCGGTGGTGGCGCAGGGCTCAGCGATCGGCGTCGTGCTGGCGGTACCGGCGCTGAACTGGATCATCGTCCATCATTCCTGGCACTGGGCCTTCGGCGCCATCGGCATCGCCGGTCTGCTGTGGAGTGTCCTGTGGTTCTTGTTCGGCCGGGAGGGCACGCTGGTCGATCCTCCGGTTACGCAGACCGTCGAAGGTGAGGACCGCCTGCCCTATCGCGACCTCCTCACCTGCCCAACCATCGTGGCGGCCTGTTGCACGGGCTTCGCCAGCTACTGGGGGCTGGCGCTCGGCCTAACCTGGTTCACGCCCTATCTCGTCGACGGGCTGGGCTTCAGCCAGACGGTCGGCGGCAATCTGAGCGTCCTGCCCTGGATCACCGGCATGGTGGTGGTGCTGACCGGCGGCTGGCTGTCGCAGCGGCTGAAGCAAGGCGGTGCCTCGAGTCGGGTCTCCCGCGGCATGCTCGCCTCCCTCGCCGTGATGGCCGGCGGCTGCATCCTGCCGCTCATCAGCCTGACGTCGGTGCCCGACCTGAAGCTCGCGATCCTGGTCGCCGGCACCTCGATCGGCAGCACGATCTTCGTGATCGTCCCCCTGGTGGTGAGCGAACTGACGCCGCACTCGCAACGCGCCGCCATGCTGGCCATCGTGAACTCGATCATGACCCTGGGCGGAGTCATCGCCCCCTTCGCGATGGGCGTGGTGGTGCAGGACGCACACACGCGGCTGGCCGGGTACGACAACGGCTTCACCCTTCTCGGCGGACTCCTGCTGGCGAGCGGCCTCATCGGCCTTCTCTTCATACGCCCTGAAGCCGATCGCCGAAGGCTCCTGGCCCGTGCCTCCTCGCGCGCGACGCGATCAGCTTCTTGACGGTAGCGATGCCTTGCCCGTCAGATGACGCCAGCGTCCGGCTTAACAGGACGCGGGGAGAATCGCCCAAGTGACCGTCCAGGACCGCCCCCTCAAGGGGGCATGGGGCATGACCGCCCTGCTCTTCCTCTTCATGCTGATCAACTTCGCCGACAAGGTCGTCGTCGGACTGGCGGCCGTTCCCCTCACCCGGGATCTCGGCCTAACACCGGAGCAGTTCGGCGACATCGGCTCGGCGTTCTTCCTGCTTTTCGCGGTCTCGGCGATCGTCGTCGGCTTCATCTCCAATCGCGTGAAGACCAAGCACACGCTGCTGGTGATGGCGATCATCTGGTCGGTCGTGCAGTTTCCGATGCTGGGCATGGTGAGCCTGGAAACGCTGATCGTCTGCCGCATCATCCTGGGCGCCGGCGAAGGCCCCGCCGGTCCCGTCGCCACCCACGCCATCTACAAGTGGTTTCCCGACTCGCTGCGCGGACTGCCGACGGCCGTCATCGCCCAGGGATCGGCCTTCGGCGTCATCATCGCCGTCCCGCTGCTCAACTGGATCATCGAGACCTATTCCTGGCACTGGGCGTTCGGCGCGCTGGGCATTGCGGGCCTGGTCTGGGCCGGGCTGTGGCTGATCTTCGGTCGCGAAGGCACCCTCGTCGACCCGCCAGTGAGCACCAGCGGCAGCAACGAGCGCGTGCCCTATCGCTACCTGCTCACCTGCCCCACCATCCTTGCCGTCTGCGCCGCCGGCTTCGCGAGCTACTGGGGCCTGGCGCTGGGTCTCACCTGGTTCACGTCCTACCTGGTCGCCGGTCTGGGCTTCAGCCAGAAGCTCGGCGGCAATCTCACCGTGCTGCCGTGGGTCTTCGGCGCCCTGGTCGTGCTGGCCGGCGGCTACGTCTCCCAGCGCCTCAAGCGGAAGGGCGTGTCCAGTCGCGTCTGCCGCGGCGTGCTGCCGTGCCTCGCGATCATTGCCGGCGGGTGCGTCCTCCCGTTCGTCGGCGCCATGCCGACCGACAGCCTCAAGATCGCGTTCCTGGTGTTCGGCTCCGCGATCGGCAGCACGATCTACGTCGTCCTGCCCATGATCATCAGCGAACTGACGCCGCACCCGCAGCGCGCCGCCATGCTGGCGATCACCACCTCGGTCGTGACCTTCGCCGGCGTCCTCGCGCCCCGCATCATGGGATCGATGATCCAGAACGCGGCGACGCCACTGGCCGGCTACGAGCAGGGCTACGTCATTCTCGGCGTGCTGCTGCTCGCCGGCGGCCTCATCGGCCTGCTCTTCATCCGTCCCGAGGCCGACCGCAAGCGCCTGGCGGCGCGCGCCATCACCGCCGCGCCGCTGCAGCCCGTCCGGGCCTGATGGCCGGTTAGAACGGCCGGTCGCCCCTGACCGTCACGCGGTGGCCGCTGCGCGTGTGGGGCCAGTAGTCCCACATCGCACGATGCTGGGTGCAGCGATTGTCCCAGAAGGCAATCGAGTTCTCGCGCCAGCGGAAGCGGCACTGGAAGAGCGGGTTCTCCATGTGCTGGTAGAGGTAGCGCAGGATGGCATCGCCCTCGTCGCGCGGCACGCCGAGCAGGCGGCTGGTGAAGCCCGAGTTGACGTAGAGGCACTTGCGGCCGGTCACCGGATGGGTGCGCACCACCGGATGCTCGGCATGCGGATACTCCGGCTTGTCGGCCACACCGATCGGCTTGAACAGGCCGCGATAGACCGGCTCGCCGTCGTGCAGCGCGATCATGCCGTCGAGATAGGCCTTCATGCGGTCCGACAGGGCGTCGTAGGCGGCATACATGTTGGCGAACAGCGTGTCGCCGCCGCGCGGCGGGCAGGTATTGATGTGAAGGATCGAGCCCATCGGCGGCTCGACCTCGCAGCTTACGTCGGTATGCCAGCCCTCGCCGTTGGCGCGCGGGCTGTTCTTGTCGGAGTGGATGATCATGAATTCCGGCATGCCGGGTTCGTGCGGCGCCGCGGGGTGGACATGCAGCTCGCCGAACAGGCGGCCGAACGACATGTGCTGCTCGGGCGTGAGCACCTGGTCGCGGAAGAAGACCACCAGGTTCTCGGCGAGCGCGCGGTGGATCTCGTCTTGCTGGCGGTTCGAGAGCGGCTTGCTGAGATCGACGCCGCCCAGCTCGGCGCCGATGATCGGCGTCAGCTTGTCGACGGTGATCGTCTCGTACGGCGCGCTCTCGTCCGCCTTGTAGCGGATACGGGGGCCGGCATTGGCGTTCAGGGAACCTGACATGACTGTCTCCGTGACTACTCGTCGAGAGTGATCTTGTTGTCCTTGATGATCTTCGACCAGACGTCGCCCTCGGTGGCCACGAACTGGTCGAACTGCTCCGGCGTCCAGTCCTTCAGGACGATGCCGAGCTGCTTGGACCGCTCGACCACGACGTCGAATTTCGCGATCTTCCTCATGGCCGCGTTCAGCTTGTCGATGACCGGCTTCGGGGTCCCCGCCGGGGCGAACATTCCGTACCAGGCATCGAAGATGAAGCTCGGGAGGCCCGCTTCGGCCGTCGTGGGAATGTCGGGGAAGGCGGCCAGGCGGGCGTCGCTCGCCAGCGCGAGCGCCTTCACGTTGCCGTTGCGGATGTGCGCCGCGAGCGACGGCGGGCTCATGACCGCCAGCTCGACCTGGCCGGCCACGAGATCGGCGCTCACCGGCCCCGCTCCCTTGTACGGGATGTGGACGAGATCGATGCCGGCGGCCTTGTTCAGCATCACGCCGCCGATATGGGCGACGGAGCCCGGCCCGAACGACGCGTAGTTCAGCTTGCCCGGATTGGCCTTCGCGTAGGCGATGAAGTCCTTGAGATTGTCGGGCGGCACCCGCTTGGCGATGACGATGAGCTGTGGCGCGATCGCGCCCATCGCGACACCCGTCAGGTCCTTCGGCGACCAGTTGAGGTTCTTGATCATCGCCGGATTGGCGGAATGGAAGGACGAATACTGCATCAGCAGCGTGTAGCCGTCCGGCCTGGCCTTCGCGACGAGCGCCGTGGCGATGTTGCCGTTACCCCCGCCCTTGTTGTCGACGATCACCTGTTGGCCGAGCTCCTTGGTCAGATGCTCGGCGAACATCCGGCCGACGATGTCGGTGCCCCCGCCCGGCGGCGCGGCGACCACCAGCGTGATCGGACGGTCGGGGTAGCTGCCCTGCGCCTGCGCGCCCGGGCCGGCGATCATGGAACCGGCGGCGGCAGACGCGAGCGATAGGAGGTGGCGGCGCTTCATCCCTGTCTTCCTTTCTCGATCCGCCCCGTGGCGGGTGCGGTTGACGCAGCGCTAGCACCATTCCACTTTATGCATGAAGTGCATTGTTTGCAGACAAACGACTGAGGATTTCGCAACAATGGACAAGCGGCTCCTGGAGTCCTTCGTGACCGTGTATCGGTCGGGGTCGCTGGTGGACGCGGCCGAGCGTCTCAACATTTCGCAATCCGCCCTGTCCCGCCGCATCACGGAACTCCAGCACCGGCTGGGGCTGGCCCTGTTCGAGCCGTCGGGCCGCGGCATGGCCGCGACGACCGACGCGCACGATCTGCTGCCGCTGGCCTCCTCGGCTCTCGAAAGCATCGCCCGCCTTGAGGCCGCGGCCCGCGCCAGCAGCGTGCAGCCCGCGGTCCGGATCACGGTCGCCGCGACCGCCCACACGATCGAAACGGTCGTGGCGCCGGGCATCGCCGAATTCACGGCGGCAAAGCCCCATATCCGCGTCGGGGTGGTCGAGGCGAACGGGGTCGAGATCGAAGATCTCGTCCTGAGCGGCGACGCCTCGATGGGCATCACCGGACGTCCACGCTACGACGCGGGGCTGGTCGACCAGCAGATCGTCCGCCTCGACATCCTCGCCGCCTCGCCCAGGCCGTTCAGTCCGGCGGAACGCCGGAACGGAATCGATCTCAGGGCCCTGTGCGAGCGCGACCTGCTGGTGCTGGACCGCGGATATCAGTCGCGCCTGACGCTGGACGCGGCGCTTCGCCTGCTCTCCCTGTCGCCGAGCATCCGCCACGAAGGCGGGTCGGGCACGGTGATCCTCGCGCTGGCGCGGGCGGGCCTCGGTACCGCCGTCATTCCGGCGACCACGCGCACCGACCTGCACACCGCCAAGATCATCGCCAACGGCATCGTCCTCGGCATGGACCTGGCCGCCATCTGGGATCCGGCGCTTCGATGGCGCGCCGAGGTCGAGCAGTTCGCCGACCGGCTCCGGGTATCCTTTGCTTCCCGCCGTCGAACGCCGCGGACGTGACGACGGTTCCGGTCAGCCGTCCGCTACTGGGCCACCTGCTTGATCCGCGCGATCAGCTCGTCGACGGCCTTCTCGACGGACACCTTGTCGGTGACCACGCGGTTCATGGCCCTGGCCCAGACGTTCTCGGCATCGAGGAGCGCGAACTTCCAGTTCTTCGCGGTCTCGGAAGGCTGCGGTGACGTCTTGAACTGTTCGTACACCGCCCTGCGGTGCTTGTCGGCTTGCCAGAACGGGCTCTCCCGGCCCGCCCTGGTGACGGGAAACCCGCGGCCGAGCCCGGCCTCGACATAGGGGCGGAGGTTCTCCTCCTCGAGCAGGACCCTCAGGAACTCGCGGGCACGCCCCTTGTTCTTCGCATCCCGGAAGATCACGCCGACCTTGACGATCGTGCGATAGGCCATCGGGGTGCCATCGGGCTTCCTCGGGAGACCCGCGGTCGCGATGAGCTCGTCATAAGCCTTGCGGCCGGCGGCGCGCTGGGCCGGCGTAAGCTGCAGGTTGTTGGCATCGTCCAGCCACTTGGCCGCGATCTCAATCGAATGCTCGTGGGTCAGGATCGTCGTGCGATCGTTGAAAGCCGCGCCGCTCTCGCCATCCTTCCATCCGGTCGATGAGGGCGGCGAGCAGCCCTTCGCATAGACGTCGGTGTAATCGCGCAACGCGGAGATCAGCCCGTCCCGCACCTTGGGATCATCGACCAGCAGCTTTCCCGACTCGTCGATCAGCTTCACGTTGTAGGCATCGACCCAGCTCATGAAGGACTGGAACGAGTCGGTCGAATCGACGCCCATTGGCCTGCCGATGCCATGGACCCTGCTGCTGGTCGCCTTGCGATAGGCCGGCTGGACCTTGTCGCACCAGAAGGACCAGTATTCCTTCCAGGTCCCGGGAATGTCGTTTTCCTTGTAACCCGCCGCCGCCAGCATGTCCTTCCAGTACGCGACGTGCAGCATCTGCTGCTTCAGCACGAAGCCGTAGAAGGACTTCCTGCCGGCCTTGCCGTCGTAGAGGTACGCGCCCTCGATGGTGGCCGGCAGGAACCGGTCCTTCATCGGCTCGATGACGTCGGAAATGTCTTCGAGCCTGCCGTCCAGGGCCCATTTGGCCGCGATCCGGACGTCGTACGTGTCGGAATAGGCGATGTCGGGCGGCGCCCCGGACTCGAGGGCCGCGACCGTCTTCGGGATCATGTCCTCCGCCGCGTACTGCGACAGGTCGACCTTCACGCCGGTCCTGGCCTCGAACTTCCTGATCGCGGCGAACAGCGCCTCGTCCTCGGCCTTGTAGAAGCCCTTGACCCACCAGACGGCGAGCTTCTCCTGGGCGAAGCCCGGGCCGGCAGAGAAGGCGATCACCAGCGCCGCGGCGCCGGCCAGAATCCGTCTCATTGCTTCCTCGCTTCAAGGCTGCCCGATGGTCCGGGTATCAGTCCGTCCGGCGCGAGTCGAGAAAAGTCCGCAAGGCCTGCGCGCAATGCGCAGCATGCGAGAAGGGCAGGCCATGGCGCGACCGGCCGAAGACGTTCAGCTCGCTGTCGGGCAGCCTCTCGTGCAGCGCCGCCATGACGCTCACGGGGATGAACGGACTGCCGTCGGGATGCAGCAGCAGCGTCGGACACTTGATGTCGGCCAGCCGCGGCGTGAGGTCGGTGCCGATGAGCACGCTCAGCGCATTCAGAATGGAGTCCCGCGGCCACTTCTCCTGTTCGGCGGCGAACCATGCCCGGCGCTCGGCCGACAAGGCATCGTCGTGAAAGCGGTCGCGCAGGAAGGCGTCGGACCAGCCCTTCGAACCGCCCTCGTCGAGCTGGCGCCGCCACGCCTCGACCCTCTGGATCGAGGCGCCGAGATGGGCACCGTTGCTGACGGTGAGGGTGGCGATCCTCTCCGGCCGGGCCAGCGACGCCGCCAGCGCCACCGTCCCGCCGATCGATTCGCCCACGAGATGGAAACGCGCCAGGCCGGCCGCGTCGGCCACGGCGAAGAGATCGTCGACCAGCAGGTCCAGCGACCAACCGAAGTTCGCCGCCGGAACGGTCGAGTGCCCGTAGCCGCGCATGTCGAAGGTGACGAGCCGGTGGGCGTCCGCCAGCGCGGGGCGCCATCCGGCCCAGATCCCGGCGCTGGCGCCGATCCCGTGGTGGAACAGGATCGGCAGGCGCGGCTGTTGCCAGGGCGCCACGAGATCCACGACATCGTAGTGGAGGGTCCCGTGTGGAGTGGCGGCGAGAGGCATCCTCAGTCGGCGCGCATGCCGGCGACCTTGATGACCTCTTCCCACTTCTTGCGATCGGCCATGATGGTCGCCTTGAACTCGGCCGGTGACCCGATGATCGTATCCATGCCGCTCTCGGCGAAGCGCTTCTGCACGTCCGGCTTGGCGACGGCCGCCCGGAGCGCCTTGTTCCAGAAGTCGACCAGGTCGGCCGGCAGCCCCTTCGAGCCGAACACGCCGAACCAGTTGACCACTTGGAAGCCCGGCAGGAACGTCGACATCAACGGCAGGTTGGGAAACATCGGCGAGGGCTTGGGCGAGCCGAAGGCGACGGGGATCAAGCCGCCGCCGTTAATCTGGCCCAGGAACTCCGGCATGTTGCCGAACATCATGTCGCAGTTGCCGGAGATCATGTCCTGGATGGCCGGCGCGCCACCGCGATAGGGCACGTGGAGGATGTTGACGCCGGCCATCTTCTTGAAGAGTTCGGCGGCCAGGTGCTGCGATGTCCCGTTGCCCGCCGAAGCATAGGTGAGCTTGCCGGGGTTCTTCTTGGCAAAGTCGATGATCTCCGGGACGGTGCGGTACTGCATGTGCTTACCGACCACCAGCATGTTGGTGACGCCGGCGATGTTGGCGATCGGCGTCAGGTCGGTGTCGACGTTGATCGGCAGCTTCTGCCCCGGCATCACCGGCGAGACGCACAGGGCGGCCATGGCGGCGAGGCCGATCGTGCGCCCATCCGGCGGTGAATTGGCGACGATCTCGTTGGCGATGAAGCCGCTGGCGCCGGTCTTGGTGTCGACGATCACCTTCTGCCCGACTTCGGGGGTCACCGCCTCGGCGATGATGCGGCACAGGAGATCCGCCGTACCACCCGGTGCGAAGCCGCAGAGAAAGCGCACGTCGCCACTGATCTTCTGGGCCAGGGCCGGCCACCCGGCGAGCGACCCGACCAATGCCGCCGTACCCGCGGTCGCAAAAGTCCTGCGTTGCATTCTTTGTTTCCTCCCTGTGTTGCGAAAAGCCTAGCACACTTCATGCAAAAGCAAGCCCCTCCACCGCGATCCTCCCGGATCGCGATGGAAGCCCGGCGCAGGGGGGAAGCAGCCTCTACTGAACCGAGGAGAAGCCCGTCGGCGTCAGCATCTGCACCGAGACGTTCTCCACGATCGCGCCGTCCTTCTCGGTCTCGGCGCGCTTGGCCAGCCACTCCGGGTCGGCTGCGAAGGCATTCCACTTCTTCTCGCGGTCGGCCAGCGACTCCCAGGCGAGGAAGTAGGTCAGTTCCTGGTTCGACTCGCCGATCAGGGTGGTGAAGAAGCCGGCCTGCCTGATGCCGTGCCGCTCCCAGATCTTGAGCGTGATGGTGTTGAAACGGTTGAGCAGCGCCGGCAGACGGCCGGGCACGCACCTGTAGACCCGCATCTCATAGATCATGATTTCTCTCCCTAGAATTGCCCGCCGAAGCGCGGCACGAACCCATCGCCATCTTGGTCGATGTGGCAGCTGAAAGGTGCCCCGAAATGGCACGGCATCAGTCGCGCGCCGCTGCCGGCGCAATGCTCCAGCGCCGCGCGCCGGCTCTTGCGGGCGCCCACGGCGTCGGCACAGGCGAAGCTGTTCCAATCGGGGTGATAGACCTGAAGCGCGTGATGCAGGATGTCGCCGCAGAACAGCGCCTTGTCTCCGCGCGATTCGAACTTGATGGCGATCGTGCCCGGCGTGTGCCCCGGCGCCGGCTCGACCCTGAGATTCTCGTCGAGCTGGGCCGCGCCATCGATCATCTGGGTGAGTCCCGCCTCGACCACCGGCAGCACGGAGTCGCGGAACGACCCCGCATTGACCGGGCCGGTCGCGGGATCGCTGTCGAGCTTCAGGTAATGATCGTAGTCGGCGCGGCTGAACACGTACTTCGCGTTCCTGAACGTCGGCACCCACCGGCCGTTCTCGAGCCGCGTGTTCCAGCCGACATGGTCGACGTGGAGATGCGTGCACATCACCATGTCGATCTGGTCGGGCTCGACGCCGGCTGCCTTCAGCCGCTCGAGGTACTTCGTCTCCATCAGGTGCCACTTCGGGCGATGGGGACGCGACTTGTGGTTGCCCACGCAAGTATCGATGAGGATCGTCTTGCCGCCGACCTTCAGCAGCCAGCTATGGACGCTGAGCTTCAGAAAGGAAGTCGCCTCGTCATAGTGCGACGGCACGAGCCAGTCGCGATGACGCTCCACGACGGCTGGATCCCAGTCGGGGAAAAAGGCCTTGGCGTCGAAGTTCGGTTCGTAGCTCTCTTCGATTCGCACGGCCGTGCCGGCGCCGAGCTTCAGTTCGACCATTCCCCGCCCTCCCCTTTTCGCAGGGGAGACTAGCGTTGCAGGGCAGTCGCGGGGAAGGCGCTTGTTTCGCGCCTAGAACGGCAGGCGCGTGGCGTCGAGGCGCTCGACGTGGCGGTGCGTCAGCATCGCGATGACGGCGCCGCCGAGCGGCGCCACGACGATCAACGCGATGAAATGGACGCCGAGCAGCCAGGGCTCGAACAGGTGGGGCATGAAATGGCCGACCATCACGGTCGACACAAAGAATAGAACGGCGAAGCCGGCACCCGAGAGAAGGCCGCCAAGAACGACCAGGAGAACGGAAGTCGTCAGCGAGCGACCGATGAGGTAACTCAGTCCGAAGGTGGCGCCGGCGGCGACAAGTGCGGTAACAGTTTCCATCGTGGTACTCTCCAATACGCTCCCGACCTACGGGAAATCATACTCAAAACTCAACTCTCCCGAATACTCTGAAACATCCAACCCGCGTCGAGAACCGACAAATTGCGCATGTCTGACTCTGCATTCGACTGGCTTTCCGCATCGGAACTCTCAAAACTTCTGAGACGAGGCGAGGCTTCTCCCGTTGATATCGTCGATTCGATGTTGAAGCGTGCAGCGGCGCTGCAGCCACATCTCAACGCGATGGTCCTGGTCGATGCCGAAGGCGCGCTCGCTGCGGCGAGGGCCGCGGAAGCCCGCTGGCAAAGGGGCCAACCGCTTTCACCCTTCGACGGCATTCCGACGACAATCAAGGATACGACCAACGTCAGGGGCTGGCCGACGCGGTACGGTTCGCATTCGACAGACGAGACTCCCGCCATCGACAACGCCGCCGTCACCGATAGGTTTCTTGCTGCCGGAATGATACTTCTTGGCAAGAGCACGACCCCGGAGTTCGGCTGGAAGGCCCTCACCGACTCGCCGCTGCAGGGCACGACCCGCAACCCGTGGAACCTCGCCCACTCGCCCGGCGGTTCCTCCGGGGGCGCCTCGTCGCTGACCGCGGCAGGCGTCAACCCGTTCAACCATGGAAATGACGGCGGCGGCTCGATCCGCATCCCCGCGGCCCATACCGGCCTCGTGGGCCTGAAGCCTTCCTACGGGCGCATCCCTCAATACCCGGCCGATGCTCCCTTCGCCGACGTCATCAGCCAGGGCGTGCTGGCGCGCACGGTGCTGGATACGGCGATGGCGCTGAACCTCACGGCAGGGCCCGACCCGCGCGACTGGCGCTCCCTGCCGGCCGAGGCATGCGACTACACGGTCGGCCTCGATGCCGGCGTGCGCGGCTGGAAGATCGGACTGAGCCTCGACCTCGGCCATGTGAAAGCCGATCCGGAGGTGCGCGAGTTGGTCGCCGCCGCGGCCCGGCGTTTCGAGGATCTCGGCGCGCATGTCGAGGAAGTGGGTCCGATGTTCGAACCGCTGCAGCAGCATTTCGAGCCGCTGTGGATCGGCGGCTTCGCCACCCGCTTCCGGCAGATCCCGAGCCAGCTTCACGCCAAGCTCGATCCGGGGCTGCGCGCGCTCATGGAAAAGGGTCTGGCGATCACGCTCGCCGACTATGCCAGGGCCTTCGAGGCGAGGAGCAAGCTGGCGCGCGATCTCGCGCTCTGGCATCGCAACTTCGATCTGCTGCTCGCGCCGGTCACGCCGACGGCCGGACCGCCGGTGGAGACTCTCTACAACTCCGAGGCGTTCCCGCGCTGGACCAAGGGTGCGCCCTATACGCTGCCCTGCAATCTCACCGGCCAGCCCGCCGCCTCGATGCCTGCGGGCCTGACCAGGACCGGGCTGCCGGTTGGCCTCCAGATCATCGGCGCGCCGCGCGCCGACGCGACGGTGCTGCGGGCGATGCGCGCCTACGAGAGCGCGAGCGGCTGGACCTGGCCGCAGCCCCTGGTGCTGGAAACATTGAAGACGTTGTGACGCCGCAGCGCCGTCAGACGGCGCGCGAGGCGTTACCCGGAGGCGTCGGCCGAACGACGCGCAGCGCGATGACCAGCATGCGGTAGCCGAGGAAGCCGGCGCACAGCGCGCTGGCGGCGGCAATGTAGCCGGGCTCGATCAGGGCCTCGCCGAGCATCGCAGAGGTGAAGTCGATTCCGGACAGCGCGGCGAGAATGAGCGCCACGGCCAGTCCGTCGACCGTTGCGGGCAGGGAGACGAGCCCGGCTTCGCGGTTCGAATGAACGCTGAGCATCCAGCCTCGAAACCGGCCGATCATCGATCCCAGCGCAAAAGCCATGACCCACAGCAGGTCGAAAAGGATGCTCGCCTCGAATACGCCGGCGAGCAGCATGAGCGTCGCCATCAGGGCGAAGCCGCCCGGCAAGGCGACGCGCCCCAGGGTCGTGATGCCGCCGCGGGACTGCAGGGCCATCGTCCAGAGGCAAAGGGCAGCGAACAGAAGCGTAAGGCCGTTCGCCAGGCTCAGGGTCGAAACCATGGTGAGAGAAGACGACACGGCAGGCAGCGAGTAAAGCGCCGAGGCTGCACAGGCACTGTCGGCTTCACCCCCACATACCTTCAGCGCACGGGAAATTGACTGGGCCCCACACGCGGTGGAGGCGACGATGAAACCGTCGAATCGCTGAAAACAAGGGGGAAAACGACATGACTCTTCGAGCAAGGTATCTGGCAGCGGCCGGGGCGCTGATGGCGGCAGCCCTTTCGGCCACGTCGTCGCAGGCCCAGCAGACGCCGCCTCAGTTTCCCGAGATGACGTTCTTCATTACCAGCGTGGGCGGCCCGCAGGGCGCCAACTTCGGCGGACTCGAGGGCGCCGACCGGCATTGCCAGACGCTCGCCGCCAAGGCCGGCGCCGGCGGCAAGACCTGGCGGGCCTATCTCAGCACCCAGGCAATCGGCGGCGCGACCGCCGTCAACGCCCGGGACCGCATCGGCAAGGGTCCGTGGGTGAACGCCAGGGGCGTGCAGATCGCGGCCAGCGTCGATGACCTGCACTCGGCGAACAACAAGATCTCGGCGGAAACCAATGTCGCGGAAACCGGCCGCCTGATCCCGAGCCGCCTTTACACGGTCAACCAGCACGACATCCTGACCGGCAGCCAGGCCGACGGCACCGCCTTCCCACCGGACAAGGACATGACCTGCGGCAACTGGACGAAGAGCGGCGAAGGCAGCGCCATGGTCGGCCATGCCGACCGCATGGGGCTGCGCGACGACGCGCCCTCGAAGTCGTGGAACACGTCGCATCCGTCGCGCGGTTGCGACCTGCCGTCCCTGGTGTCGACGGGCGGCGCCGGCCTGCTCTATTGCTTCGCCGCCGACTGATTGCCGGCAGCGGCCCGAACGACGGCGGCGCCGGGTTTGCCGGCGCCGCTGCTTCAACTTCGGTTCTTCTAATCAGGCGTCGGGTTTGACGCCGGCGGTGGTGATCACCTTCTCCCACTTGTCGATCTCGCTCTGCAGGAACTTGCCCGTATCCTCCGGCGTCGCGCCCACCGGAATCACGGCCTGCTCGGCCAGCCGCTTGCGCAGCGCCTCGTCCTTCAACGCCTTCGAGACCTCGGCCGACACCTTGTCGACGATCTCCCTAGGCGTGCCTGCCGGGGCGAGGAACATCACCCAGGTCGACGACTCGATCAGCGGCCCACCCGACTCCACGATGGTTGGAACCTCCTCGACGCCCGGCACGCGGTTCTTCGACAGCATGGCGAGTGCGCGGATCTTGCCGGCGCGCACCTGGGCCATGACCCCGATCGGCGCGTCGATCAGCATCTGGATGTTGCCCGAGGCGAGGTCGGCCAGCGCCGGCGCGGTGCCCTTGTAGGGCACGTGCACCATGTCGATGCCCGCGACCTGCTTCATGAGCTCGCTGGTGAGGTGCGCCGCGGCGCCGACCCCCGAGGAGCCGAAAGAGATCTTGCCCGGGTTCTTCTTGGCGTAGGCGATCAGCTCGCCGACGTTCTTCACCGGCAGCTCATTGGTCACCGTGATGATGAGAGGCGCGACGCCGACCAGAGCCACCGGGGCGAAGCCCTTCACCGGGTCGAACTTGAGCTTGCCGGCATAAAGCGTCTTGTTGGCGGCGTGGGCGGCGATCACCGTCAGGAAGGTGTAGCCGTCGGGCGCCGCGTTGGCGACGATCTCCGCCCCGATCAGGGAATTGGCGCCGGGCTTGTTGTCGACCACGAAGGTCTGGCCGACATTCATCTTCTCCAGCGTGAGCCGTGTCGTGACGTCGGTGAGGCCGCCGGCCGTATAGGGCACGACCCAGCGGATCTGCTTGTTCGGCCAAGCCTGGGCGCGCGCGGCGCCCGGAACCAGCGCAGCCGCGGCCGTCGTCGCCAGCGCAGTGCGGCGATTGATCTTCAACATATGTTCGTTCCTTCTTCCCTGCTTGTTCAGTCCAGATCGAGACCGTTCATGCCCGCGTTCTTGCGGGCCTTCCGGGCGATCTCGGCCAGCACCTTGCCGGCCTGCACCGGATCCATGATCTGCTCGACGGTCGGGCCCTTATGCCAGCCCTCGGCGACGGCGAAAATGCCGTTTCCGGCCTGGAAGACACGACCCGTCACCTCCCGGCTGTCCTCGCTCACCAGCCAGGTCGCGACCGGGGCGATCCACTTGGGATCGCGGCGCTTCTTGTCCTCCTCCGTGTATTCGCGCAGGTCCTCGGTCATGCGCGTGAAGGCCGAGGGCGAGATCGAGTTGACCGTGACGCCGTAGCGGGCGAGTTCACGCGCCGCGATGATCGTGAAGGAGGCGATGCCGGCCTTGGCCGCGCCGTAGTTGGTCTGGCCGATATTGCCGTAGATGCCGGAGACCGAGGTGGTGGTGATGATGCGCGCATCCACCGGGCCGCCCTTCAGCTTGGCTTGGTCGCGCCAGTAGGCGGCGGCGTGGCGGGCCGGCGCGAAGGTGCCCTTCAGGTGGACCTTGATGACGGCGTCCCACTCGTCCTCGCTCATGTTGACCAGCATGCGGTCGCGCAGGATGCCGGCATTGAGCACGATGGCGTCGAGCTTGCCGAACGCCTCGACCGCCTGGTCGATCATGCGCTTGGCGCCGTTCCAGTCAGAGACGTCGTCGCCGTTGGCCACCGCCTCGCCGCCCATCGCCTTGATTTCGTTCACCACCTGCTGGGCGGGCCCGACATCGTTGCCTTTGCCGGCACGGTCGCCGCCCAGGTCGTTCACCACCACCTTGGCGCCATGCTCGGCCAGCATCAGGCAGTGCTCCCGGCCGACGCCGCGGGCGCCGCCCGTCACGATCGCCACCCGTCCCTCGCACAATCTCGCCATTGCTCCCTCCCGTCTTTTGCGTGTCTGAAACCCGTCGTCCTGGGCTAGTCTAGCGGGGCTCAAGGGAGGATCGCCATGGACACGCTGCCGCTCGTCACCCCCGAACAGGTCGGGCTTTCCGCAGCGCGGCTCGACCGCGTGCGCACGTGGATGAAGGGATGGGTCGACAGCGGAAAGCTTGCCGGCATGGTGACCTGCGTCATGCGCCGGGGCGAACTGGCCTTTGCCGAGGTCGCAGGCAAGTCCGACCTGGCCCGCAACAAGCCGATGCGCGCCGACACGATCTTCCGCATCTACTCCATGACCAAGCCGCTCACCTCGGTGGCGATCATGATGCTCTACGAGGAGGGTCGCTTTCAGCTCGACGACCCGATCTCGAAATTCATCCCCGCCTTCGCCAACCCGCGCGTCATGGTGGGCGGCAGCCGCGGCAAGATCGAGACCGTGCCGGCCGAGCGCGAGATCAATTTCCGCGACCTGCTCACCCATACATCGGGCCTGACCTACGGCTTCATGGAGAGCAATCCTGTCGATGCCGCCTATCGCGCCAAGCAGGACGGGGTCGACTTCCAGACCGCCGACACCAGCCTGAAACAGGTCGTCGAGCGGCTGGCGCAGCTGCCGCTGATCGCCCAGCCGGGCAAGGCCTGGAACTACTCGGTTTCGACCGACGTGCTGGGCTACCTGGTCGAAGTCATCTCGGGCCAGCCGTTCGAGAAGTACCTGAAGGAAAAGGTGATCGACCCGCTCGGCATGGTCGACACCGACTTCCACGTCCCGGCCGCCAAGCATGACCGCTTCGCCGCGAACTATGCCGCCGGCGCGGGCGGCAAGCTCGACCTGATCGACGATCCGGCCAAGAGCCGCTACCTCGCACCACGCAAGGTCAACTCGGGCGGCGGCGGCCTCGTGTCGACCGCCTCGGACTACCTGCGCTTCTGCAAATTCATGCTGAACAAGGGCGAGCTCGACGGCGTGCGCCTGCTCGGCCGCAAGACGGTCGAGCTGATGACCATGAACCATCTCAAGGGCGACATGGCCGACATGGGCACCCCGCGGTTTTCCGAATCAACCTACACCGGCATCGGCTTCGGGCTCGGCTTCTCGGTGATGATCGATCCGGCCAAGGCCTATATCGCAGGCACCCCCGGCGAGTATGCCTGGGGCGGCGCAGCCTCCACCGCCTTCTGGATCGACCCGGTCGAGGACATGGCCGTGGTACTGCTGACGCAGCTCATGCCGTCCTCCACCTATCCGATTCGCCGCGAACTGCGCGTGCTCACCTATCAGGCGATCATCGACTGAGGGAGCAGGCCATGCGCAACACCGGCAGCATCGAAGTCCGCAAGCTCCATCCGCTGTTCGGCGCGGAGATCACCGGCATCGACATCACGCGGCCGCTGTCGGCCCGGGAGTTCGGGCCGATCCGCGCCGCCTTCGAGGAGCATTCCGTGCTCCTGTTTCGCGACCAGGCGATGGACGACGACAAGCAGATCGCCTTCAGCGAGAATTTCGGACCGCTGGAAACGACGCTCAGCGCCAATCCAGCCGCCGGCACCAAGTTCCAGCGCCAGTCGAACCTCGACATCATGACCGGCGAGCCGATCCCTCCGGACGACATGCGCATGATCTACCAGAAGGCCAACTACTTCTGGCACTCGGACTCGTCCTTCAAGCGCATCCCGTCGCTGTGCTCGATCCTGACGGCGCGGATCTGCCCGCCCGAAGGCGGCAACACCGAGTTCCTGAACATGCGTGCGGCCTGGGACGCCCTGCCGCCGGCCCTGCAGGCCACGATCCACCCGCTGGTGGCCGAGCATGCGCTCTCCCATTCGCGCGACCGGGTGCAGAAGGGCATCCTGAGCGCCAAGGCGCTGGCGGAGCTGCCGCCCGTCAAGCAGCGCATGTTCCGCGACAATCCAATCAACGGCCGCCGCGCGCTCTATATCGGCGCCCACGCCGGGCGCATCCTCGACTGGCCGGAGCCGATGTCGAAGGCGATCCTGTGGGAGCTAGCGCAACGCGCGGAGCAGCCGGAATTCATGATGTCGCACGCATGGCGCGAGGGCGACGTGATCGTCTGGGACAATCGCGCCGTCCTGCATCGCGCGACCTACTATGACGCCACGAAGCACAAGCGTCTGATGCAGCGCACGACCATCGCGGGCGACGAACTGACGGTTCCTCAGTAGCAGTATGGCCGAACCCGTTTCAGCCGCTCCGCTCCCCGACGGCATGCCGTCGGGGCCACGGCGGCTCGCCGCCGTGGCGACCATCACCATCGGCCTGTCGATGGCGGTGCTCAGCAATTCGATGACCAATCTCGCCTTGCCCTACATCGCGAACGATCTCGCGATCACGGCGGAGAGCTCGATCTGGATCGTCAACGCCTACCAGATCGCCCTGATGATCATGCTGCTGCCGGTGGCGGCGCTGGGCGACATCGTGGGCTACCGCACCGTCTATCGCTGGGGGCTCGTCGTCTTCGCGCTGGCGTCGATCGGGTGCGTGCTGGCGCCCTCCCTTCCCTGGCTGATCGCCGCGCGCACGCTGCAGGGGCTGGGCGGCGCGGCGATCATGGCCATCCAGCCTGCCCTGGTCCGGTCGATCTATCCGCGCGCCGCGCTCGGCCGCGGACTCGGCTTCAACACGACCGTCGTGGCGACCTCGCTGGCCGCCGGCCCCAGCCTCGGCGCCGCGCTGCTCGCCATCACGAGCTGGCCGATCCTGTTCGCCGTCTACGTGCCGCTCGGCATCCTGTCCTTCCTCCTGGCCGGCCGCTTCCTGCCGGTAACGACACACGCCAAGAGGCCCTTCGACGTGCCGTCGGCGGTGCTGTCCGGCGGCACCTTCGGGCTGCTGATCTTCGGCATCGACGGTGTAGGCCATGGCCATCCCCTGCCGGTGATCGTAGCGGAACTCTTCGGTGCAGCCCTGTTCGGCACCCTCTTCGTCCGGCGGCAGCGCACGCTCGCCGACCCGATGATGCCGATCGACATGTTCACCCGGCCGATCTTCTCGCTGTCAGTGTCTGCTTCGACCTGCACCTTCACGGCGCAGGGCCTGGCCTTCGTCAGCCTGCCCTTCTTCTTCCATACGGTGCTGGGACGCGACGCCACCGCCACCGGCCTGCTGCTGACGGCATGGCCGCTCGCCCTGGCCGGCGTCGCGCCGATTGCCGGCCGGCTGGCCGACCGGCATCATGCCGGCGCGCTGGGCACGATCGGCCTCACCTGCATGGCCTCCGGCATGATCCTGACGGCGCTGCTGCCGCCGGATCCGGCCGCCTTCGACATCGTATGGCGGCTGGTCCTGTGCGGCGCGGGTTTCGGCATCTTTGCCTCGCCCAACAACCGGCTGATGATGAACGCCGTGCCGCGCGACCGCAGCGGTAGCGCCGGCGGCATCATCGCGACCGCGCGCACGCTCGGCCAGACGATGGGCGCCGCCCTGGTGGCGCTGGTCTTCGGCCTGTTCGACTTCTCGGGCGGTGGCGCGGCCGACGCGGCGCGGGCCGCGATCTGGCTGGGCGCCGGCTTCGCCCTCACCGCGCTGATCCTGAGCAGCCTGCGCCTACGTCACTGACGCGGCATGCATCTCGCGGAACAGCGACGGCGCCATGCCGAAGCGGCGCTCGAAGGCCTGGCCGAGGCGCGCCGAGGAGCGCAGGCCCACGCGACCCGCGATCGCCTTCAGCGGCAGCCCCCTGGCCAGCAGCGTGCGCGCCGCATCGAGCCGGAGCCCCTCGACGAAATGCGCCGGCGTCTTGCCGGTGGCCTCGACGAACTTGCGATAGAAGCTCCGCTCCGAAAGACCCGCACGGGCCGCCAGCGCCGGGACGTCGAGCGGCTCATCGAGATGCGCCTGCATCCACTCGATCAGCCTGGCGAAGGGCGCGTCGGCCTCGGTCTGCACCTGCAGCAGCGGGCTGAACTGCGACTGGTAGCCGGGCCGCCGCGCGTAGAGCACGAAGTGCCGGGCGATCAGGTTGGCCGTCGCCGCGCCGAGATCGGCCTCGACCAGCGCGAGCGCCATATCGATGCCGGTCGTCACACCAGCCGAGGTCCAGACCTTGCCGTCGACGACGTAGAGCGCATCGGCGTCGACGGCGAGCGCGGGAAACTTCTCGGCCAGCCGCTGGCAGCTCGCCCAGTGCGTCGCCACCCGCTTGCCGTCGAGCAGTCCGGCGGCGGCCAGCACGAAGGCGCCCGTGCAGACCGAGCCGAAGCGCCTCGTCCGGGGCGCCACCCTCTGCAGCCAGCGCCGCACATCCTCTCGCGCCACCACCGCCTTCAGCCCACGCGATCCGCCCGCCACCAGCAGCGTGTCGTAGCACCTGCCCCCGCGGCGGCTCATCAGGGCGACGCCGCAGTTCGACGCGACCGGGCCACCGTCGGGCGAGACGATCTCGACCTCATACACGGGACGTTCGCGTCCCTCGTTGGCCGCGCCGAACACGGCGGCGGGCCCGGTGACATCGAGCAGCTGGCAGCCTTCATAGGCCAGGATGGCGATTCGGTGCGGCTTGAGCATTGGCAGAAATTACAGCAAGTTTGACATTCCGGCCAAACGTCAATTCCCCTAGTGTCCCGTCCAGCAATGGAGAATCACATGGCAGACACGGTCCATATCGGCATCCTGCTCTTTCCCGACGTCACGCAGCTCGACGCAACCGGCCCCGCCCAGGTCCTGTGTCGCGTCCCCAACGCAAAACTCCACATGATCTGGAAGACGCTCGATCCGGTGCCGACCGATTCCGGCTTCTCGATCGTACCGACGACCACCTTCGCCGATTGCCCGCAGCTCGACGTGATTTGCGTGCCGGGCGGCGGCGGCCAGGTCGCGCTGATGACCGACGAGGAGACGCTCGCCTTCCTGCGCAAGCAGGGCGAAGGCGCGCGCTACGTCACGTCGGTCTGCACGGGCTCGCTGGTGCTCGGCGCCGCGGGCCTGCTGAAGGGCTACAAGTCCGCCTGCCACTGGACCTCGCGCGAGTTCCTGCCGGCCTTCGGCGCGATCCCGGTCGCCGACCGCGTCGTCCGCGACCGCAACCGCATATCCGGCGGCGGCGTCACCGCCGGCATCGATTTCGGCCTCACTCTCGCGGCCGAGCTTGCCGGCGAGGAAGTCGCCAAGTCGATCCAGCTCACGCTGGAATACGATCCCAAGCCGCCCTTCGATTCGGGCAGCCCCGAGAAGGCCGGGCCGGAGCGGGTGACGCGGCTCAAGGAACGCATCCATGCCATGCTTCGGAATCGCCAAAAGGCGAACGAGGAAGCGGCTGCCCGGCTCGCTTGAGCAGCCGCCCGTCGGGCAAGACGTCGACTTCTTGCCGGGCAACGGCGGCCGGACCTAGAGTCCGGGCGTGAACAAGCTCGAACTGAAAGTCCCGCCGCCGGCCGTGGCGCTGCTCGTGGCGCTCGCGATGTGGCTGGCCGCCTACGGCATGGACGCACTGTCCTTCGCGGTGCCGGAGCGACGGGCGGTTTCGATGACGCTGGCCGCCTTGGGAATCGGAGTGTCGATGGCCGGCACCTGGTCATTCTGGCGCGCTCGAACGACCGTCAATCCGACCCGTCCCGAAGCCACCTCGACGCTGGTCGCGACCGGAGCCTTTCGCGTCACCCGCAACCCGATGTATCTCGGCCTCTTCCTCGTCCTGGCAGGATGGGCCGCCCATCTCGCGAACTTCGCCGCGCTGGCGGGCCCGCTGCTGTTCGCCGTCTACATCACACGCTTCCAGATCCTGCCGGAGGAGCGTGTGCTTGCCAACAAGTTCGGCCCGGACTTCGAGGCCTACAGGCTACGCACCCGACGCTGGATCTGACGCCGCACCGAGAGGAACATTCGTCCCCGGCGATCGTCATCCGATGCCCAGGAGTCGCCGCAGCACGGCCTCGAGCGTGACCGTACCCCGGCGCATCTCGCCGCCCGGCGGAAAGTCCATACGGCCGGCGTTGATCGCCTCGTCGAGATCCGCGAGCTTTTCGGCGTAGTCGGCACCGAGCCCCGCGGCTACCAGCGCGGCCACCGACTGTTGGCGCGACGACGGCACCGCCGACACCGGTTTGCCGAGCAGCCGCGACAGGATCGCCGCTGCGTCGCGCGCCGAACAGGGTGCCGGCCCGGCGAGGTCGACGATGCGGGTCCCCGCTCGCGGATCGAGCATCAGTTCCGCCGCGATTCCGCCGACATCCAGCGCCGACACCGCCTCGTGGCGTTGGTCGAGCGCGAGCTTGCCCGAGGGCAGCACGCCCGCGTCGCGCGCCGCCGGCAGCATACCGGCCCAGTTCTCCAGGAATTCCCCCGGCCGCAGGAACACGAGCGATGGCGCGGCGCCGGCAAGGGCCGCTTCGAAGTCATGCAGGACCTGCACGATGCCATTGCGCTCGCTGAGATGCGCGCCGACCGACGAGAGCGCCACGACGTGCGGCACCCGGGCCGTATGCACTGCGTCGGCGATCGACCGCGCCATGACACGCGATTCGGCCAGCACGTCCCGCGCCTGGTACGGCGGGACCAGCATCACGAAGGCAGCCTGCGCGCCCGCGAATGCTGCGGCGAGACTCTCCCTATCCGACGCCTCGCCGCGGACGATCTCGACGCCGAGCGCCTGCGCGCGTCCCGGATCGCGGGCGACCGCCCGCACGGCGATACCGCTCTTCTTCAGGGCCTCGAGTGCTGCGCCACCGACCCGGCCGGTGGCTCCCATGACGACGAACATTGCGACCTCCAAGGTTGTGAGGTCGCCCTTAACATTCCGGTACGCTTCTCATAAGTACGCACATTTTTTATACTAGGTATTAGTCATGGGTTTGGAGGCGTGCCCGATGGTCGAGACGAAAGCTCCCTGGTGTCCGGTGACGGCGACGGTCGAAGTGATCGGCGGACGCTGGAAATCGACGATCCTGTTCCACCTGAAAGACCAGCCGCGGCGCTTCAACGAGTTGCGCCGCCTGGTTCCCGGGATCACGCAGCGCATGCTGACCCTGCAGCTGCGCGCGTTGGAGCAGGACGGGATCGTGTCGCGCAAGGTGCTCAACACCGTCCCGCCGCACGTCGAATATTCGTTCACGAAGAAGGGCTGGAGCCTCGGCCCCATCCTCGACGCGATGGAGGCATGGGGCGACGCGAATCGACCGCGCCGGCGCGGCCGGGCCGGGGCTTCCTAGTTGGCGCCGGCCGTCGCGCTTTCAATGGTGATGGCCTTGCCGGCCGCCATGTCGAACTTGAGGCGACGCACATAGTCGAGGTCGCGACCGGTGACGCGCACGAAGCGGCTGCCGTCGGGATAGTCGATGGCGTGGATCGCCCCGACATCGTAGACGCCCGCATGGCCGGGCTCGAGGCGATAGGTCTTCACCTTCTCGAGCTTCGCGTCGCCCGCGTCCGTACCACCGTCGACACGCTTGTACTCGCTCATGTCGGTGTAGAGGACCGCCTGGCCATAGACCGCCCACGAGGCGCCGTGGTCGTGCGGCGGGCTCTTGTGCGGCTTGGGATTGCAGTGCGCCAGCACGACGAAGCCCATTTCCTTGTCCTCGTGGAGCTTGCGGGTGCCGAGCGGCGCGGCGGGCCCCACGGCCTCTTCGACGAAGGACGGATTTGCGAGCAGCTTCTCCAGCAGCACGCGAACCTGCTCGCGGCCGACGGGTCCCTCGTTGTTCCTGAGTGCGGCCTGGGCGTCCTTAACGAACGTATCGAGTGTGTAGGTCATGCGGCGGCTCCCTCGATCGTTGGCAGGCGGAAATGATCCGCCTGCCTGCCGCTTCCTGTCAACGGCCGCCGAAGATGCGGCGGGCGATCACCATGCGATGCACTTCCGAAGGCCCTTCGTAGACCCGCATGGTGCGGACCTTCTGCGCCATGATCGACAGCGGCAGCTCCTGCGTCACGCCCATGGCGCCGAAGGCCTGCTGGGCATGGTCGATCACCTCGCTCGCCATCTCTGTCGCATAGACCTTGATCATCGAGGCCTCCATGCGCACGTCGCGGCCCTCGTCCTGCTTGACCGCCGCATCCATCACCATCAGGCGGCAGGCATGCAGCTTCATCGCGGCGTCCGCCACCCACCACTGGATGGCCTGGCGGTCGGCCAGCTTCTCGCCGAAGGTCACCCGCTGGTTGGCATGCTCGACCAGCATGTCGAGCGCGCGCTGGGCCATGCCGACGCACCAGGAGCCCATCTGCAGGCGGCGTACCGTGAGGCGGAGCTGCATGGGCGCAAAGCCCGCGCCGATGCGACCCAGAACCTGCGACTCGGGCACACGGCAATCCTCGAACACGACCTCGTAGGTCCGTTGGCCGGCCAGCATCGGGATGGCGCGCGCCACGACGAGGCCGGGCGTGCCCTTGTCGATCAGGAAGGCGGTGATGCCGCCGCGGGCGCCGAGATTGGGATCGGTCACGGCCATGGCGATGGTGAAGTCGGCCTTGGCAATGCGGCTGATCCAGATCTTGCGGCCGTTGATCACCCAGTCGTTGCCGTCCTTCACCGCCCGCGTCTTCATGCCGGCGGGGTCGCCGCCCGCGCCCGGCTCCGAAATGGCGATTGCCGAGCTGGTCTCGCCGGCGGCGTACGGTTCGAGATACTTCCTGCGCTGCTCCGGGTTCGCCGTCGCCAGCAGCATGTGCAGGTTGGGCGAGTCGGGCGGGAAGGTGAAGGGCACGCAGGTGTAGCCGAGTTCCTCGTTGACGCCGACCAGGGCGACGGAAGGGAGGTTCGCGCCGCCGACTTCCTCCGGCACGTCGAGCGCCCACAGGCCGAGATCCTTGCACTGCTTGAACAGCCTCGCGTTCTCGTCATCCGACAGCGAGGCCGGCTGGCCCGACGCGAACCGCTCCAGCACGTTCTTCTCGAGCGGCATAAGCTCGTTGCGCACGAACTTCTTCACGAGATCGCGCAGCATCTGATGTTCTTCGTTGACCTGATACATGGCAGCTCCTCCTGATCCGACTATGTCGGCTTTCCGATACCCTTGTTCACGAAGTCGAGCGTGTAGGCCCGCGCGACGTCCAGCCCTTTCGGCAGCACGTCGACATCGACCATCGACTGATAGAATCCCTGCCAGCGCGCGTCGGTCATGGCACCGATTCCGCCCTGCAATGCATCTCCCGACATCACGATTCCGCGGTCGTTCAACACCTTGATCGCATAGTCGATACGATCATCCGTCTGCTCCGGATTGGCCTTCTTGATCAGCGCATTGGCGGCCTCGATCGCCGGCCCACCCTTGAGATACTGGGCCCAGCCTTCGAGCGTCGCGTCCACGAAACGCTGGATGAGGTCGCGCTTCTCGCCGGCGAGCTTGCGCGAGATCGCGATGGTGGTCTGGTAGGCGCTGAAGCCCGCATCGGCGATCAGCAGGAAGGGCGGCATGCGGCCGATCACCTTCGAGATCGAATAGGGCTCCGACGAGAGGAAGCCCTGCTGCACCACATTCTTGTCGGCGAGATAGGGCGCCATGTTGAACGTGTAGGGCCTGAGCTGCTCGTCGCGCAGCCCGAACTTCCTGCGAAGATACGGCCAGTAGGTGACGCGCCCGCCGCTGCCGATCAGCAGGGTGCGCCCCTTCAGGTCCTCGAACCCGTCGAAGCCGGTATCCGGATGGCCGATCAGGACCTGCGGATCCTTCTGGAAGATCGAGGCGATGGTGAAGAAGGGCGCATCCTCGCGCACGTAGGTGAAGGCCTCGAAGCTGTTCGACATGATCATGTCGACGCGGCCGGTCAGCAGCAGCTGGCCGATATTGAGACTGGGGCCGCCCTGGCGGATCTCGCACTCGATGCCGGCCTTGCGATAGAGGCCCGCGGCGACCGCCTGGTAGTAGCCACCATGTTCGGCCTGGGCGCGCCAGTCGGTCTGGAACACGAGCCTGTCCAGCGTCTGCGCACGGGCCGGTCGCGCCAGAGGCAGTAGGAGCGGCACGGCAGCGAGGCCGAGCGCGGTGCGGCGGTGGAGACGATAGGCGGTCATGGCGCGAGTACATCTCCCCGGCGGTCGAAGGTGAGCGCCACCAGCTCCTTGATCGCCGTGTTCGATTCGCCGAGCGCGCCCGCCGACGGCAGCCAGGCATCCCACCATGCGACCGCGTCGCTGGGGACGCTCCAGTCGACGCCGAAGATTGCGAAGTCGAGGCCGGCCTGCCGGGCGAGCCAGGCGGCCCGCGGCACATGGAAGGCCGAGGTGACGATCGCCACCCGTCCTCCCTTCACGAGTTCCCTTACGTTGCGGATGTTCTCGATCGTGTTCAGCGCCTTGCCCTCGGAGACGATCGCATCGCCGGGAACGCCGAGATCGAGCAGGAAGCGCCGCATCGCTTCGGCTTCGGTCGTTGCCGGCCCACCTTGCTGTTCGACGAACGATCCACCGCTCACGATGATCTTCGGCGCAGTGCCCGCCTTGAACATGCGGGCCGCCTGCCAGATGCGATCGGACGCGTCGGTGAGTTCCGGCTCCGTCGTATGAGGCGGGGCGGCGGGCGCGATGCCGCCGCCCAGCACGACGATGGCGTCGTAACAGCAGGGCTGATTACCGGCGACGAGCTTGCGGGCCTTGTCCTCCAGGTGCCGGGTGAACAGCCCTGCCGCCGGCGGGAAGGACAGGACTAGGGTCTGGAGGAGCGCGAGACCGAAGGGTACGGCGGCGAGCCGGCGCCAACCCACCAGGCGCAGCAGCAGCCACAGCAGAACACCGACTGCCAGCGAGGCCGGCGGCAGCATCAGGGTGGCGAGGGTCTTCAGGGTGACGAAGGTGTTCATGCCGGTCTGCGTCGCGCTCCGACCATATTAGAGCAAACCGTCGGCAAGCCCGCTCGAAGGATTGCAAAGATGCCGCTGTGCGGTGACGGCAGCCGGGCTGACGCGGGACAAAAAGAAGGGCGGGCCCGGCTTGCGCCGGAACCCGCCCAATCTTTGCTCGTCGGGAACGAAACTAGATCGCGTCCTTCAGATCCTTCGCGACGCGGAAGGTGACCTTCTTGGACGCCTTGATCTTGATGGCTTCGCCGGTGGCCGGATTGCGGCCCATGCGCGCCGGACGGGCCTTGACCTGAAGGATGCCGAGGCCCGTGATGCGGACCTTGCTGCCCTTCTTCAGATGACGAACGACCAGGCCGATGAACTCGTCGAGAGCGCCGGTCGCATCCTTCTTGGTCATGCCCGTCTTTTCGGCCAGCTCTGCCGCGACCTTGGAGAGCGGAATGGTCGGAATGGTGGTGGGTTTGGTAGCCATGGTTGAGGGGTCCCTTACATTTTTGGTTTGCCAACGTTCCTGACGCCCCAGGGCACCGTTGACGGCGCCAAGGTTATCCACGAATCGATCCCCCGCAAGCCCGGAATCCACGGAAAATGTCGATTTTTGGGGCTTTTTGGGCCATCAGAGGCAGTCATCCACAGCTTGCAGAGAGCCTTTAGCGTGTCGAGTCCCCGCCTGATCCCGACTTTCAGCACCGCCGTGAACACCTGGCAGTGCGACGAGAACGACCATCTCAACGTCCAATTCTACACCGAGTTCGCCCATGAGGCGTCGGCCAACCTGCTGGCGACCCTGGGCTTCGGCCCCCGCGCCCAACGCGCCGCCGGCGTCGTCACGCGGGCGGCCGACGACCATGTCCGCTACCTGCGCGAGTTCCGCGTGGTCGAACCGGTCGAGGTCCACTCCGCGCCGGTCGAGGTCGGCGAACGCGAGATCGTCGCCTACCACGAGGTGCGCAACCCGGCGAAGGGAGAGGTCGCCGCCACCGTCCGCCGCCGCATCGTCTGCGACAGGGCATGGCCCGCGGAGTTCCGCGCCCGGGCGGAAGCGGCCCGTATCCCCCTGCCCGAGACGGCCCGGCCGCGCAGCGTCGGCAGGCTTTCCCTGCCCGACCTGCCTCTTTCCCGCGCGACGTCCGTCGGCCTGATCGAAGTCGGCCGCACGCAGATCACTCCGGACGAATGCGACGAGCGCGGCGACTTCCTGCCGCGCCATTGTTTCGGTCGCTACTCCGACGGCGCACCGGTCCTGTGGAACCATCTGGGCTTCGACCGCGCCGCGATGCAGGAGCGGCAGGAAGGATCGGTCGTGGTCGAGATGCTGAACCAGTATCGTCGTCCGCTGCAGGCTGGCGACCTCGCCGTGGTGATGAGCGGGCTCGCGGCCTTCACGGACAAGACGATCACCTTCACGCATTTCCTGTTCGAGGCGGAGAGCGGCACGCTTGCTGCTTGCGCCGAGGCCGTGGGCATGAAGTTCGACCAGAAGATCCGCAAGATCATGACGTTCCCGCCCGAGGATCGCGCGCGCATGGAGGCGCGGCGACTGAAGTTCTGAGGAGTAGGCCATGGACGACAAGACGAAGACGGCCGCCGGCATCGCCGTGGGCCTTCAGGGCCTGATGTACGACGAGAAGCGACTGGCCGAGCTGGCGGCCGAGGTCGAGATCCTGAATGAGGCCGTGCGCAAGGCAGCCGCCCAGCGGCTCACCTTCGACGACGATCCGGCGGCCTTCGCCGCCATCATGGCGCGGGAAGCCCGCTCGTGAAGAACGAAGATCTCGCCCTGGACGATCTCACGTCCATCGCCGATGCGATCGCCGAAGGACGCACCACGTCGGTGGCGGCGACCGAGGCCTGCCTCGCCCGCATCGAGGCCTGGCAGCCGCGCACCAACGCCTTTCTGCGCGTCTACAAGGTCAGGGCGCTGGAGCAGGCGAAGGCGATGGATGCCGAAATCGCCGCCGGAAAGCGTCGCGGGCCACTGCACGGCGTGCCGATGGCGCACAAGGACATGTACTACCGTAAGGGGGAGGTCTCGACCGGCGGCAGCGCGATCCGGCGCGACTGGGTCGCACCGGTGACGGCGACGGTGCTGGGCAAGCTCGATGCCGCCGGCGTGGTCGAGCTGGGCTTCCTCAACATGGCGGAGTTCGCTGCTGGCCCGACCGGCCACAACGTGCATCACGGCCATTGCCGAAATCCCTGGGACCACGACCGCGTCACCGGCGGCAGTTCGAGCGGCTCGGGCGCCTCGGTGGCCGCGCGCATGGTCTACGGCGCCCTGGGCTCGGATACCGGAGGCTCTATCCGCCTTCCCGCCGCGGCCTGCGGCGTGGTCGGGATGAAGGCGACCTATGGCCGCGTGAGCCGCGCCGGCGCCGTCGCGCGCTCCTGGAGCCTCGACCATGTCGGTCCGCTGACGCGCACCGTGCGCGACAATGCCCGCATGCTATCGGTCATCGCCGGCCACGATCCCGACGATTCGACGACCAGCGAGAAGCCGGTGCCTGATTACGAAGCCCTGCTCGATGGCGGCGTCGCCGGATTGCGCATCGGCCTCGCCTTGCCGAAGGATGGGCTGGCGCCGCTCGATGCTGGGATCGGCGCGGCCGTGCAGGCCGCCGCCGACACGCTGGGTCGGCTGGGCGCGAGGATCATGCCGGTCACGCTGCCCGACTTCACGGCGCTCTATCGCGCCGCCGAGGTGATGGTGAAGTGCGAGGCGGCCGCCATGCACCGCCCGTGGATGGAGAAGACACCCGAACTCTACGCCAACCAGGTGCGCACGCGCATGGAGGCCGGGTTCTTCATTCCCGCGACGCAGTACATCGACGCGCTGCGGTTGCGCGCCCACTTCGTGAAGGAATTCCTGTCGACGGCGATGGCCGGTGTCGATGCCGTGCTGCTGCCGGCGATCCCCTTCCCGCTGCCGACCATCGAGGAGACCGACACCGAGACCAAGGGCGGGCCGGCAGTGTTGAAGATGGTGGCAGGCTTCACCGGCCTCACCCGGCCGTTCAACACGCTGGGGATTCCCGCGCTGTCGGCGCCTTGCGGGTTCGACATGAACGGCGCGCCGATCGGTATGCAGCTGGTCGGCCGGCCGTTCGACGAAGCGATGCTGTACCGAATCGGTCACGCCTATCAGGGCGCGACCGATCATCATCTGAAGGTGCCGGAATAGGAGAAGGATCCCGCGCTGACGCTCGGGATGACACCTATTTTGTCATCCCGAGCGCAGCGAAGGATCCTTGCTCAACGCCTAAACGGCGAGATTCACCGTCACGCTCTTGCGCTGGGTGAAGCTGTCGAGCATGCCCTCGAGCGAGAACTCGCGGCCGAGGCCGCTCTGCTTGTAGCCGCCGTAGGACATGCCCGGCGTCTGGCCGCCGCCCTGGTTCACCTGCACCCAGCCCGATTCGATCGCGTGCGCCGCCCGCAGGCCCTTGCCGATGTCGTGCGTCCAGACATAGGCGGCTAGGCCGTAGTGGCTGTCGTTGGCCATGCGAATCGCCTCGGCCTCGTCGCTCCAGCGGATGGCGACCAGCACCGGCCCGAAGATTTCCTCGCGGGCGAGGCGCCAGTCGTTGGAGCGATCGGCGAATACGGTCGGCATGGTGAAGTAGCCTTCGCTCAGCGGACCGGTCTTGGGCGGCAGGCCGCCGAACACCAGCTTGGCATCGGAGCGGTCGAGCCCGTCCTGCACGTACTTGCAGACCTTGGTGTACTGCTTGTTGTTGATGATGGTGCCAATGTCGCTCGCCTCGTCGAGCGGATCGCCGATCTTCAGCGCGGTCGTCTTCTTCTCGAGCTTCCTGAGGAAGCTGTCGAAGATGTCCTCGTGCAGGAACATGCGCGAGCCGGCCGTGCAGCTCTGGCTCTGGCGGGTGAAGCGCATGGCGTTGATGATGCCGTCGACAGCCCAATCCTCGTCGGCATCCGGATAGACGATCGAGGGGCTCTTGCCGCCCAGTTCGAGCGAGACCGGCACGATGCGTTCGGCCGCGGCGCGCATGATCACCTTGCCGACCTCGGTCGAGCCGGTGAAGGAGAGCTTGCGGATCTTCGGATGGTTGGCGAGCGGGCCGCCGCATTCCTGGCCGTAGCCGGTCAGCACGTTCAGCACGCCGGGCGGAAGGAACTCCTGGCAGACGTCGGCCATCAGCAGGACCGCCATCGGCGCATCCTCGGCCGCCTTCATCACCAGCACGTTGCCGGCGCACAAAGCGGGCGCGATCTTGAGCGCGCCCAGCATGACCGGCGCGTTCCACGGGATGATGGCGCCGACGATGCCGATCGGCTCACGCCGCGTGTAGGAAAGCACGTGCTCGCCGAGCGGCACGGTCTCGCCCTTGAGCTCCGAACCCAGCCCGCCGAAATAGCGGAAGATGTCGGCCGCCAGCTTGGCCTCGCCGCGCGCCTGGGTGCGCAGCGCGTTGCCGGTTTCGAGCGCGATGGTGCGCGCCATCTCTTCGCTGCGCGCCTCGAGCACCTCGGCGATCTTGAGCAGGATCTTGCCACGCTCGCGCGGCACCACGTTCTTCCAGGCCGGAAAAGCCTTCTCGGCCGCCTCGACGGCGGCGTTGACGTCGGCTTCCGCGGCGCGCGGCACCTCGGCGACGGCCGTGCGCTTGCCGGGATTCTCGATGGTGATGCGGGCGCCCGACGCGCTCTCGACCCACTTGCCGCCGATCAGCATGCCCTTCGGCTTGTAGGTCTTGGCCGGCTGGGGCTGGGTCTTCAGTTCGGCTGTGGCGGTCGACATGGGAGGTCCTCCGGGGTCCAGAAAAACGGGCCGGAGTTTGGCCCGCAAGGCGCCCCGCTACAAGCAGAACGACCGCCCCTCGATACGGGGCTGGAACAGGCCATGACGTCTCCGGATTTCCGGTGGCGACGACGGGCCGAATGTCGGATTGTCTCGCCGTCATTCGGAGAGGGACGAGATGAAGCGATTCCTGAGCGGCCTTGCCTTGACCATGGGGTTCCTGGCGGCCGGCAGTGCCTGCGCCGGCACCTTGGACGACGTCGCCAAGAGCGGCGTGCTCCGCGGCGGCTTCCGCGAGAACGCCCACCCCTTCGCCTACAAGGGCGCCAACGGCCAGCCCGGCGGCTTCATGGTCCAGCTCTGCGAGGCCGTGGCCCGGGACATCGCGCAGCAACTCAAGCTGCCAGGCCTCAAGGTCGAGTTCGTGCCCGTCACGACCGAGAACCGCCTCGACATGATCAAGCAGGGCAAGATCGACCTGCTCTGCGATTCGCTCACCGAGACGCTGGACCGCCGTGCCGTGGTCGATTTCTCGATCACCACCTTCGTTGACGGCACGAGCTTCGCCATCCGCAACGACGGGCCGCGCGACATGCAGGACCTCGCCGGCAAGAAGGTCGGGGCGGTCGCCGGCACCCTGACCGAGGAAGAGCTGCGCAAGGCACTGGCCTCCCTTCACGTCAACGCCACCATCGTGCCCTTCACCGACTTCACGGCGGCGATGACGGCGCTGGAGAAGGGCGAGATCGCCGCCTACTTCGCCGGCGGCGCGATGCTCACCGCGATGATCAAGGATCACAAGGACGCCGCCCGCATCCTGCTCGCCAACACCTATCTCAGCCTCGAGCCCTTCGCCCTGGCCATGAAGCTCGGTGAAGGTCCGTTCCGCCTCGCCGTCGACCGGGCGCTGAGCCACATCTACCGGTCGGGCCAGATCGCCACGATCTTCAGCGACGTGTTCGGCAAGAATGCGAGGCCGACGCAGCAACTGCAGACGCTCTACATGATCGCGACCTTGCCGGAATAAATCACAGGACCCATTTCCAGCCGATGTCGCGTCCCTTCCGCCTTTCCGTCCTCGACCAGTCGATCGCCGTCTCGGGGCGGCCTCAGGACCAGTCGATCCGCAACACCGTGTCGCTCGCCAGGCACTGCGAGGCGCTGGGCTACGAGCGCTTCTGGGTGTCGGAGCATCACAACCATCCGACCATCGTCGGCACCGCACCCGAGATCGTGATGGCGGCGATCGCGGCCACGACCGAGCGCATCCGTATCGGCAGCGCCGGGATCATGTTGCCGCACTATTCGCCGTTCAAGGTGGCCGAGGTGTTCCGCGTGCTCGAGGCGCTGGCGCCGGGCCGCATCGACATGGGTCTCGGCCGGGCGCCCGGCTCGGATGGCCGCACCGCCTTCGCGCTCAATCCCGCGGCAAACGAGCGGCCCGAGCATTTCCCCGCCGATGTGCGCGACCTGATCGCTTGGGTCAACGGCGAGCCGCTGATCGAGCGCCATCCCTTCGCGACGGTGAAGGCCTTTCCGCAGAGCCCGACCTCGCCGGAAGTCTGGATCCTCGGCAGTTCCGACTACGGCGCGCAGGTCGCGGCGCTGTTCGGCCTGCCCTACTGCTACGCCTGGTTCTTCAGCGACGGTGCCGGCGGCGAGCGCGCCATCGATCTCTACAAGCGAACCTATCGCCCGAGCGCGCGCCATCCCGAGCCACATTCCGCGCTCTGTGTCTGGGCGCTCGCCGCCGAGACGATGGAGAAGGCGCAGTACCACTTCACCTCGCGGGCGCTCAGCCGCATCAATCGCGACAAGAACATCCTCGGCCCGCTGCTGCCGCCGGACGAGGCGGCGCAAGCGCCGCTCACCGCCTACGAGGCGGCGAAGATGGAACAGTTCCGCAAGGATTCCTTTGTCGGCACCGGCCCCGAGGTCGCGGCCCGCATCACCGAACTGAAGGACCGCATCGGCGTCGACGAGATGGCCGTCGTCACCTGGACCCACGACGAACAGGTCCGCCGCGACAGCTACACCGAACTCGCAAAAGCCTACGGCTTCGCACCCTATGCCTTTACTGGCACCACCTCATCCTGAGGAGCGGCCGCAGGCCGCGTCTCGAAGGATGGGCAACAGGCGTGGTGCGTGTGTCCATGCTTCGAGACGGCTGCCGCGCAGCCTCCTCAGCATGAGGTTGGCGTTGTTTGAGTGCGCGGAAAGACTCTATCGCTGTTCCGTCCAGCTTTCCGAGAAGGCCAGTGCTGAGGTGCTGAAGGGACGGCCTTCACGTTCGCGCGGCCAGGGCCTGCCGCGGGCCTGCTGGCCGTTCAGCGTCAGCCGACCGGACAGCGCCGGGACCAGCACGGTGCAGACGCCGTAGGGGCGCGGGTTCGGCTCCTTGTTGGGTTCGGTGTGGATCAGCAGCGGGTCGCCGATATCGTGCCAGGTGAGCGCGATCTCGGCGTCGGCGGCGGAGACATATTCGGTCCAGAAGTAGCGCGGATCGCCCGACTTGCTGAAATCGGCGTCGATCACCGGGATCGACAGGTCCTTTAGTTCGGGATTGAGCATCCCCTGAACGGTCTGCTGCAGCCAGCGCGCCATGGCGATGTTGTCGGAATAGATGCGCCAGTGGCCATGCGTCAGCTCGCTTTTGAGGTAGAGCACGTGACCGGGACCGGCCGGACAAAAGAGGATCCTCCAGTAGCTGGCATCGGTCGAATTGGGATCGCCATCCTTCTCGCTGAGGCGAAGGAACGGATTCTCGCCGGTCAGGACGACGCGGTGCGGGTCGGCGACGCTCATCTTCTCTTTCCCCTGTGTTTCAGTCGGCGCGCGCAACCGGGATCGCGGCTGGGCGTTCACGAGATCTAGCCTAGCAGGAGGTCCCGTATGGGCGAAGTGTTTGGACGCACGACGATGAAGGTTCTGGCCGGCTTCGTCGGAGCCTCGCTGATCACCTGCACCGTCATGGCACAGACGCAAGCCGACCCGCCCGGTCGCGTGGGACGGCTCGCTTTCGTGGCCGGCACGGTCTCCTTCCACGGCGACGAAGAGAATGGCTGGACGAAGGCGGTCGTGAACACGCCCCTGACGAGCGGCGACGCACTCTGGACCGAGCCGAATTCACGCAGCGAAGTGTCGCTCGCCGGCACGCGTATCCGCATGGACGGGTCCACCGAACTCGACATGTCGCAGATCGACGACAGGCAGGTACGCCTGCAGCTCGCGCAGGGCCGCGTCGACGTGAAGACGACCGCCCAGATGGATGCCACGCAGCCCTACGAGATCGTGACGCCGCGCGGGACGATCACACTGCAGCAGCAGGGCGACTATTATGTCGAGGCCGGCTCGCAGCAGGACCCGACACGCCTCGGCGTGCGTGCCGGCGCGGCCCAGATCCAGGGACTGAACGGACAGATGCTGGCCGTACGACCCGGTGAAGTGGGCGAAGTCTACGGCGACGGCTCTTCGATGCAGCTCAAGATCGTACGCGCCGCCCCGCCTGCTCCGGCCGCCTCCTGGGCCGCCCGCGACAGGCAGGTGGTCTACGACCAGCCACCTCAGTACATCCCTGCCGGCATGACCGGTTACGAGGACCTGAACGCCTACGGCAACTGGGTCAACGACGGCAGCTACGGCCAGGTCTGGGTGCCGCGCGCGACGCCGGCCGGCTGGGCGCCCTATCGCACCGGCCACTGGTCCTACGTGAAGCCATGGGGCTGGACGTGGATCGACGAGCAGCCGTGGGGCTTCGCGCCCTATCACTATGGGCGTTGGGCCAACAGCAACGATCGCTGGGTCTGGGTGCCGCCGCAGCGCGAGGAGCGCCCGGTCTACGCGCCGGCGCTGGTCGCCTTCGTGGGCGGCCTCGAACTGGCGGCCCAGTTGGGCAATCAGGGCCGCAACACCGGACCGGTGGGCTGGTTCCCGCTGGGACCGCGCGAGGTCTATGTCCCACCCTACTCGACCAATCGCGACTACTACCAGCGCATCAATCGCGCGGCGCGCATCCAGGATCGCGATCTCCAGGAACGCTGGGAACGCGCGCAGCGTCGCGAAGCCTTCATCGCGGGGCAAAACTCCGTGCTGGCCAACCAGCGCTTCGCAACGGTGGTTCCCTCGCAGGCCTTCGTCCGGTCGCAACCGGTCCAGCGTGCCGTGCTGAACGTGGCGGCCGACAGGCTCGTCAAAGCCGCGGTGGCACCGGTCTCGGCGCCGCCGGCGCCGACGGCCTCGGTTGCTTCGTCGGCCGATGCCAAGGCTGCCGCCAACGCCAAGGCCAAGACCGGGGATATTGCCGTTGCAAAGACGCCGGTCGCCGACATGCCGACCCTCGCCAAGCCGCAGGCGGCGGAGCGCAAGGCCGCTCCGGGTCCGAAGGTCGCCTCGACCGACAGCAAGGCCGGCGCGGATGCCAAGGGTCCATCATCGGACAACAAGGCCTCGCCGGCCTTGCGGCCGCGACAGGGCGCTGCCCCGCCCGCGCTCAAGGAGGACAAGAGCTACGAGCCCGAACCCAGCGAGGCCAAGCAGGCCCCTGCGAATCAGGACCCCGGCAAGCCGGCGGCCAACCAGCCCAAGGAAGCCGCGCCGGCGCCGCCGAAGCCGGCGCTCGACTCTCCCGATCCGTCTCCCGCAAAGCGTGACGAGGAGCGTGACGGACAGCGCCAACCGGCCGGGAAGCAGGACGCCCAAAGGCCGAACGACCCCCGCGAGGAGCAGCGCAAGCAGGCTGCGCCGCAGCAGAAGCCGAACGCCGGACCGCAGCCGCGCCAGGAAGAGCCGAAGCAGGCCGCACCGGCTCCCCAGCGGCCCGAAGCAAAGCCGAGGCCGCCCAAGGCGGAAGAAGCCCCTCGGGCCACTCCTCAAGCACGACCGGAACCTCAGAAGCAGCCGCGGATCGCGCAGCCGCCGAAGCCCGAGCGCCAGCAGCAGAACGAGCCCCAGCAGCAGCAGAAGCCGTCCCCGCCGCAGCAGGGGAACGGCAAGAAGGACAAGGACTGAGCCGTCCTTCTTGCTGAGGATCGAGCGGCTTTAGAGGACCTGGTTGCGGAGCGTCGCCTCGCCCCGCCACAGGCGGTCGAGATTTTCGATCAGGATGTCGATGACGTTGTCCTCATACGCGCGGGTCTCGCCGGCCGTATGCGGCGTGATGAAGACGTTCGGCATGGTCCAGAGGGGCGATGCCGCCGGGAGGGGCTCCTCGGCCGTGACGTCGAGGGCCGCGGCCCAGATCCCGTTGCCTTCCATCGTCCTGATGAGGGCTGCCTCGTCCGCGACCTTACCGCGCGCGACGTTCACGAAGACCGACGAGGGCTTCATCGCCGCGAAGGCCGCTGCGCTCATCAGGCCCGTGGTCTCGGGTGTCAGCGCACAGGTCAGCGCCACGATGTCGGCCTGCGGGACCAGCTTCACCAAGTCGCCCATGCCGTGGATCTCGTCGGCGCCGTTCGTGCCGGCCTTGGGATCGCGACGGATTCCGATCACCTTCATGTCGAAGGCCCTGGCGAGCTTCGCGAGATGGCTGCCGATGCGGCCCATGCCGACGACCAGCAGCGTCTTGCCGCCCAGTTCGTCCTCGCGCTGGGTGAGATCGCCCAGCATGCCGCGCCACACCTTCTTGTGCTGATTGTCCCGCGCCTCCGGCAGGCGGCGATAGACGGCCAGGATGAGGGCCAGCGCATGCTCGGCCACGGCACGGGCGTTGACGCCGGCCGCGCTCGCGAGGCGGATGCCCTTGGCGCCCAGCATTTCCTTCGAATATTGGTCCATGCCGGAGCTGATGGACTGGATGAACTTCAGCCTGGTGGCGTGCGGGATGATGTCGTTCTTCCACATGCCCGAGACCGAGACCACGTCGGCCTCGCCGACCCGCTGCACGAATTCGTCGTAGCTGCGCACCTGGAAGCTGTTGATGCCGGTATTCCGGGCATCGAACCGCGCCTTCATCTGGTATGCCGCATGCGCGAAGCAGATTGTCAGTCTATCTCTCGTCGGAAACATGGAACTCCCCCTGCACAAGGTGCCACACTAGCGCGAACGACGACCCAGGGGGAACAAGATGAGCCGCAATCCACTCCGCGAACGCCTGAACGAGGGCAAGCCGACGCTCGGCACGCATATCCTGTCGGCCTGGCCGACCCTGGTCGAGCTGATCGGTCACTCGAAACAGTACGACTACGTGGAGTTCACCGCCGAGTACGCGCCCTTCACCATGCACGACCTCGACAATCTCGGCCGCTCGTTCGAGCTGATGGGCATGTCGGGCATGATCAAGATCGAGCAGACCCAGTACACGCACCAGGCGATGCGGGCGATCGGCTCGGGCTTCCAGAGCGTGCTGTTCGCCGACATCCGCTCGGTCGAGGACGCAAAGGCCGCGGTCGATGCCGTGCGGGCCGAGACCACGATGGCGCAGGGCGTGCGCGGGCGCGGCCGGCTGGGCGTCGGCATGCGGCGCGACGTCGGCACGGTCCGCACCGGCGGCACGCCCGCCTATGTCGATGCGCTGAACGAAGTGGTGATCGCCATCATGGTCGAGAAGAAGTCCTGCGTGGACGATCTCGACCGCATCCTCGACGTGCCGGGCCTCGACATGGTGCAGTTCGGCGCCTCGGATTTCTCGATGAGCATCGGCAAGACCGGCCAGTACAACGACCCCGACGTGCTGGCGGCCGAGAAGAAGACGATCGAGACGGCCCTGAAGAAGGGCCTGCATCCGCGAGTGGAACTGCGCGATCCCAGCCAGGCTGCCAAGTATCTCGACATGGGCGTGAAGCACTATTGCATCGGCTGGGACGTCCGCATCCTGGCCGACTGGTGGGACACCAAGGGCGCCGAAATGCGCGGCCTGCTGGGCGGCGGCGGCGGCGCCGCGCCCGCCAAGGGACCGGCCAAGCAAGGCAACTACTGAGCCCCGCGATGAAGCCACCAATCGCGCCGCGACACCCGTCGCGGCGCACTCTGCACGGCGTGACGATCAACGACGACTACGCCTGGCTCAAGGACGCGAACTGGCAGGAGGTGCTGCGCAATCCGTCGCTGCTCGATCCCGCAATCCGCGCCTATCTCGAAGCCGAGAACGCGTACGCCGAGGAGAGGCTCGGGCCGACGCAGGCGCTGCAGAAGACCCTGGTCGCCGAGATGCGCGGCCGCATCAAGGAGGACGATTCCGGCGTGCCGACGCCGGACGGGCCGTTCGCCTATCTGTGGAGATTCCGCGAAGGCGGGCAGCATCAGCAGATCGGTCGTACTCCGCGCAGCGGCGGCGAGATGCAGACGATCCTCGACGGCGACGCACTGGCGAAACAGTCGACCTACTTCAAGTTCGGCGGCACGCGACATTCGCCCGACCACCGCCTCGAGGCCTGGAGCGCCGACCTGCTCGGTTCGGAGTTTTACACGCTGCGCGTCCGGCGCTGGGACACGGGTGAGGACCTGCCCGACACCCTGACCGAGACCAGCGGCAGCGTCGTCTGGGGCCGCGACGGTTCGTTCTTCTTCTATGTCCGGGTCGACGAGAATCACCGTCCGCTGAGGGTCTACCGGCACATTCTGGGCACGGGCCAGGCCGACGACGTACTGGTCTACGAGGAGAAGGACGTCGGCTGGTTCACCCGCATCGCCGAAAGCGCCAGCGGGCGCTTCTGCATCGTCTCGGGCGGCGACCACGACACGACCGAGGAGCGACTGATCGATCTCTCATCGCCGGATGCCGAGCCGCGACTGATCGCGCCGCGCGAAAAGGGCGTGCGCTACAGCGTGGCCGATCGCGGCGACACGCTGTTCATCCTCACCAACGAGGGCGGCGCCATCGATTTCAGGATCGCGACCGCACCGCTCGCCGCACCGGAACGGGCGAACTGGCGCGAGTTGGTCCCGCATCGGCCGGGCACCTACGTCATCGACATCGAGTTGTTCGCCGGCCATCTCGCGCGGCTGGAGCGGGCCAACGCCCTGCCCTCGATCGTCGTTCGGGATCTGGCGAGCGGAGACGAGCACGCGATCGCCTTCGACGAGGCCGCCTACGCGCTCGACATGGCGGGCGGCTACGAGTTCGACACCACGACCCTGCGCTTCGTCTATTCGTCGATGACGACGCCGTCGGAGGTCTACGACTACGACATGGCGACCCGGCAGCGCATTCTGCGCAAGCGCCAGGTCATCCCCTCCGGCCACGATCCCGCAGCCTATGTCACGACGCGCATCACGGCGAAAGCGCAGGACGGCGCCGAGGTGCCGGTCTCGCTCCTGCATCGCCGCGATCTGGTGCGCGACGGCAGCGCGCCACTGCTGCTCTACGGGTACGGCTCCTACGGCATGTCGATGCCGGCCTCCTTCTCGGCGAACCGCCTGTCGCTGGTCGATCGTGGCTTCGTCTATGCCATCGCCCATATCCGCGGCGGCGCAGACCGGGGATGGGCGTGGTATCTCGACGGCAAGCGCGAGAAGAAGACCAACACGTTCGACGATTTCGTCGCGGCCGGCCGCGCCCTGATCGAGGCCGGTTACACCTCGGCCGGACGCATCGTGGGCCACGGCGGCAGCGCCGGCGGCATGCTGATGGGCGCGGTCGCCAACCGGGCGCCCGAACTGTTCGCCGGCATCATTGCCGAGGTGCCCTTCGTCGACGTGCTCGCGACCATGCTCGACGAGTCCCTGCCGCTCACTCCGCCGGAATGGCCCGAATGGGGCAACCCGATCACCGATGCGGCGGCCTTCAATTACATCCGCTCCTACTCGCCCTACGACAATGTGACGGCACAGCGCTATCCGGCGATCCTTGCAATGGCAGGCCTCACCGATCCGCGCGTGACCTATTGGGAGCCTGCCAAGTGGGTGGCCCGGCTGCGCGCCACAATGACGGGCGGCGGGCCGATCATCCTGCACACCAACATGGGGGCAGGTCATGGCGGCGCTTCGGGCCGCTTCTCGCGGCTCGACGAGGTGGCGATCGCCTACGCCTTCGCCCTCGATACGGTCGGCCTTGCTGGAGCCACGACATGAAGACACGCATCGATGCGCTGCTGAACGACGCCGTCCGGCGAGGCGACGTGCCCGGCGTCGCCGCCGTCGCGACCGACGCAAGCGGCACGAGCTACGCCGGCGGCTTCGGCAAGGCGATCCTCGGCCAGGACGCCGAGATGACACCCGACACGGTCGTGTGGATTGCCTCCATGACCAAGGCCATCACCGGCGCCGTCGCCATGCAGCAGGTCGAGCGCGGTATCCTGAAGCTCGATGCGCCCGCCCGGGACGTGATCCCCTATCTCGGCGAGGTCCGGGTGCTGGAAGGCTTCGATGGGGAAGGCAAGCCGCGGCTGCGCAAGCCGGTTCGCGACATCACTCTGCGTCACCTGCTGACCCACACGGCGGGTTTCGGCTATGACATCTGGAATCCGGAGATCCTGCAGTATCGCGAAGTCATGGACGTGCCGACCATCGGCACCGGCCTCGACAAGTCGCTGACGACGCCGCTGCTGTTCGATCCGGGCACGCGCTGGCAGTACGGAATCGGCATCGACTGGGCCGGCAAGATGGTCGAGGCCGCGACGGGCCGCAAACTCGGCCAGGTGATGCACGACGATCTCTTCGGACCGCTCGGCATGGACAGCACCGGCTTCCGCCTCACGCCGGCTATGCGCGCGCGGATGGCGCGCGTCCATCACCGCAAGGAAGACGGCAGCCTGGTCGCCGATCTCAAGCGCGAAGTGCCGCAGGATCCCGAGTTCGAGGCGGGCGGCGGCGGTCTCTATTCGACGGCGAACGACTATCTGAAGTTCGTGCGCATGGTACTGGACGACGGCAGGTCGGCGCGCGGCGAGACCGTGATGAAGCCCGGGACGGTCGACGCGATGGCCGCCAATGCGATGGGCGATTCGACGGTGTCCGTGCTGAAGACCGTGATGCCGGCTCTGTCCAACGATGCGGAGTTCTTTCCCGGCATCACCAAGCAGTGGGGCCTCAGCTTCCTGATCAACAACGAGGAGGCGCCGACCGGCCGCTCCGCCGGCAGTCTCTGCTGGGCGGGCCTCCCCAACACCTACTACTGGATCGACCGCAGGAAGCGCCTCGGCGGCGTCTACATGACCCAGATCCTGCCCTTCGCCGACGTAAAGGCGCTGCCGCTCTTCCATGCCTTCGAGAGCGCGGTGTACGGGCGTTAGCCCGCGAGCCCGAACAGTTCCGTCTCTTCACGCACGCCGCGCAGGCGGTGGCGGCCGAGGGAGACCAGGCGGTCGCGGCTCGCGGTCGCTGCTTCGGCGAAGGCGCGGGAGACCAGTAGCGCCTGGCCGAGCGGTTCGCACAGCGCCTCGATGCGCGACGCCTCGTTGACTGCCGGACCGATCACCGTGAAATCGAGGCGCGTGTCCGAGCCGACATTGCCGTAAAGGACGCGGCCGATGTGCAGGGAGACGTCGAGCGACGTGGCCCGTTGTCCGGCGCCGCGCCGGTCGACGTTCAGCGCCTCGACGCGGGCCAGCACCTCCTCCGCCGCCGCCAGCGCCGCCGCGCAGACCTCGGCACGATCGTCGAGGACCACCGCAAACGCCGCCAGCATGCCGTCGCCCATGAACTTCAGCACTTCGCCCTCGCGGGCGACGATCGGCTCGACCATGCAGTTGAAGTAGTCGTCCAGCAGCGCGATCAGCTCGCGCCCGGGCATCGTGTCCGCGAGCGCCGTGAAGCCCCTGAGGTCGGTGAAGAGAACCACCGCCTCGACGCTTTGCACCTCGCCGCGCAGCACGGTGCCGGCCAGGATGCGGCTCGCCGGATCGGTGCCGAGATAGGCGGCCAGAAGCCCATGCCCGACGCCCCGCAGGGTGGTGGCCTTCACGGCGAGAGCGAAGACCGGAAGGACCTCGCGCAGGAGCGCGACTCCCTGGTCGGAAAAGCCGCCCGGACGGTCGGTCGCGGCCGAGAAGACGAGCCACAGCCGCTCGGCGTGATCGGCCTCGGTCGGGCTGCCGACCTGCGGCGTCAACTCGCCGAACGGCAGCACCCAGCCCCTCCACTCGGTCATGCCTGCGCCACGCAACTCGTCGAACACGGGGATGCCGGGCAGGACATCGGCGCGGTCGAGAGGCTGTCGCAGCTCGGCGATGCCATCGCGCAGCATCGCGGCAAACGGGCTCTCCTGGATCTGCGCCGAATCGATATCGGCGTGGGCGAACTCGAATTGCCGCGCGATACCCTCGCCCGAGTTCCAGATCAGACTGCGCGCCCGCACCATCGGATGCAGCGTGTTCATGCCCACGAACATGCGCTCGACGCGAAGGCCGGCCTCGTTGAGGCGCCGGCCAAAGCCGTCGACCAGTTCCCGCAGCGGCATGTTGCGCAGGCCGGCCTGCGCCAGCCAGCCGGCCATCGCGATGGCCGTCATCGCGCGCTCAGCCGGGCGGCGGCGTCATGGTTCCCGCCGGCAGCGCGGCACAGTGATCGTAGATGTCGCTCGGCCGCGTGAACCAGACCTTGTCCTTCTGGGGGTGGTGCGCGATGTGCTGCAACGCCTCGCGCAGCGCCCGCAGGCGATAGGGCTGCCCCACGATCATCGTGTGCAGAGCGATACCGCAGACCAGCGGCTGCTTCGCCGACTGCCTCAGCAGCTCCTCGAACTGGCCGATGATCATGTCGCGGAACTCCTCGGCGCTGTGATGACGCACCAGGACCTGCGGACTGTCGTTGACCTCGATCGGATAGGGCACGCTCATCAGCGGACCCGAGCGGGTCTTCATCCAGACCGGCTGGTCGTCATTGGGCCAGTCCATCAGGAAGTCGTAGCCGGTCTCCTTCAGGAGGTCGGGCGTGACCCGGGTCGAGGCCATCCACGGCGCCATCCAGCCGCGTGGCCGCTTGCCCGACGCCTTCTCGATGGAATCGCCGATCTCCTGCAGGAAGCGCTTCTCGTCGGCTTCCCACATGCCGCCATGGCGCTCTGCATTGGTGCGGCCATGGCCGATGAACTCGTCGCCGCGCGCCTTCAGCGCGTCGACGATCTGCGGCGCATAGTCGAACACCGTGGTGTTGATCAGGTGGGCCGCCGGCAGGTTGAGTTCGTCGAACAGTTCGAGGCAGCGCCAGACGCCGACCCGGTTGCCGTAGTCCCGCCAGGCGAAGGTGCGGGGATCGGGTGGCGGATTGGCGACGGTCAGGAGATGTCCCTCGCCCGCGCCGAAGGCGAAATGCTCGATGTTGAGGCCGAGATAGACCGCGAGCCGCTTGCCCTCGGGCCACGAATAATCCTTGCGCTCCGTGATCGGCGAATAGGGATAGCGGTCGTGATACGGCAGCCTGATCGTATGCATTCCTACCTCTTGACGACCGCAACCTGGTTGTCGGTCTGCTCGACATTCATCTTCCGGAACCTGGCGACGGCTTCGGCGTGGAAGGCGCATTCCTCGGGCCCCGCCTCCTGGATCGGCCGGCGCTCGTCGTCGAAATGCCCATACCTGTCCTCACCCCGCACCAGCATGGCGCTCACGCGCGTCGCAGAAGTGCAGCGCGCGTAGGTCGGGATGTAGCTGATGCCGAGACCGATGCGCCGGTCGGTCGAGCGGTTCGGCCGCGAGTTGTGAACGAGATGGGTATGGTGCAGCGAGAACTGCCCGGCCTTCACCGGCATGAAGGCCGTCCGGCTGCGGTCGAAGTCGCCGGCCAGCTCCTGGCCGCGCGACAAGAGGTTCTCGGGATCCTGCATCTCGGCGTGCGGCATCTGCCCGAGCTTGTGCGAGCCCGGCACGACCTCCATGCAGCCCGCCTCGATCGGCGCGTCGGTCAGGGCGACCCACGCCGTGACGTGGCAGGCAGGCTCCAGTGCGAAGTAGGTCGCATCCTGGTGCCAGCTCACATAGGCGCCGGATCCCGCATCCTTGGGCCAGACGCTGAGATGGAACAGGCGGATGTCTGGACCGATCAGGTCCTCGACGGCGTCGAGCACCTCGGGCGAATGCACGATCTCGTCGACCCAGGGGAACAGCAGGTGCGGCTTGAAATTGTGGCCGCGCGTCAGCTTCTGGCCCTGCGCGCGTTCGAAGGCTTCGAGCCGGTCGCGCCACGCCCGCGTCCGTTCGGTCGAGAAGGCGTCGACCGGGCAGACATAGCCGTCGCGCTCATAGGCTGCGACCTGTTCGGGAGTCAGCTTCTTCGGCATGTCAGTGCGCCGTCCAGCCGCCGTCGACGAACAGCAGCGAGCCCGTGGTGAAGGAGGAGTCCGAAGAAGCGAGGAAGAGGGCCGCCTTCGCGACCTCCTCCGGCTGGCCGATGCGCCCCATCGGGTGGCGCACCTTCCAGAAGGCGCGGGCGGCTTCCGGATCAGGCTGGCGCTTCAGCGAGCGCGCCGGCATCGGCGTATCGATGACGCCGGGCATCAGCGCATTGACGCGGATGCCATGGGCCGCATGGTCTACCGCGACGGTCTTGGTGAACGACACGATCGCCCCCTTGGAGGCGATATAGGCCACGTTGGTGCCGAGACTCGACTGCGCGAGTTGCGAGCCCAAGGTGACGATGGCGCCGGACCTTGCGGCGATCATCGGCTTGATGGCGTGATGCACCCAGAGGAAGGTGCCCTTGACGTTGATCGCGAAGGTGCGGTCCCAGGTCGCCTCGTCGATCTTGTCGACGGTGCCGCCCATCGAGGCACCGGCGGCCGTCACCAGCACGTCGATCCGCCCCCACCTGTCGAGGACCTCCGCCACGCCGGCACGAGCCTGGTCATCGCTACTGACATCCGCGGGAAGGACAAGGGCTTCACTGCCGATTTCGGCAGCCACCTTCACCAATCCTGCTTCGTCGAGGTCGACCAGCGCGACCCGGGCGCCTTCGGCAGCGAACAGCCGGGCGGTGGCGGCACCGATGCCGGAGGCCGCGCCCGTGACGATGGCTACCTGATTCTCGAGTTTCATGGCGGAAGCTTAGCGCGTGCCTCCGCCCCTTGTCAGCGCGTCAGCGCGGTCGCTTGCGCAGTGGACGTCTGCGCTGCGCGCGACGCGCCAGCATGTTCAGCCCCTCGATCAGCCCCGAGAAGGCCATGGCCGCGTAGATGTAGCCCTTGGGCACGTGCACCCCCATGCCGTCGGCGATCAGGGTCATGCCGATCATCAGCAGGAACCCCAGCGCCAGCATGACGATGGTCGGATTGTTGCCGATGAACCTCGCCAACCCGTCGGCCGCGGCCAGCATCACGGCGACCGCCACGATCACCGCGATCACCATGATCTCGACGTGGTCGGTCATGCCGACGGCCGTGATGATGCTGTCGAGAGAAAACACGAGGTCCAGGAGCAGGATCTGGCCGATCACGCCCGCGACCGTGACACCGGCAGCACTGCCGACGGACGGACCCTTGTCCTCGTGATCCGTGGTGACGTGGTCGTGGATCTCGCTGGTCGCCTTGTAGATCAGGAAGAGGCCGCCACCGATCAGGATCAGGTCCCTCCAGGAAAATCCATGGCCGAACAGCGAAAAGATCGGTGCCGTGAGCTGCACGATGAAGGCAACCCCGCCCAGCAGGGCAAGCCTCAGGAACACCGCCAGCCCGATGCCGATGCGCCGGGCGCCGGACCGCTTCTCCTCCGGCAGCTTGTTGGTCAGGATCGAGATGAAGATCAGGTTGTCGATGCCCAGAACGACTTCCATGACGACGAGGGTCGCGAGCGCAGCCCAGGCCTGCGGATCACGCGCGAGAACGAGAAGCTCTTCAATCATCCCGCCAGCATAGGTCATTGCTGGGTCGCGCCGAGAGAGCTTTATTTTGCGGGCCCGAGCCGGTAAGCCCGCAACCGATGCCTTCCCCCGCCGTTCCCACGCGGCCCGTCCCCGACAGTCTCCCGCCCGCCGCGCCCACGATCGCCATCGTGCTGCTGTCGGTGGCCGCCTTCGCGTCGGCCGCGAACATGCGCGTGGTCGACCCGTTGCTGGTGCAGCTTTCGGCCTCGTTCGGGGTCACCGTCGGCGCGGCCTCGATCGCCGCCACCGCCTTCCTGTTCGCCAACGGCGTCTTCGTGCTGGTGCACGGCCCGTTCGGCGACCGCTACGGCAAGATGCCGGTCGTCGCCATCGCCTGCATCGGGGCCGCCCTCTGCTGCATGCTGAGCGCCGTGTCGGCGTCGCTGGGCATGCTCACCCTGGCGCGCTTCCTGACGGGCGTGACCGGTTCGGCGATCATCCCGCTCGCCATCGCCTGGGTCGGCGACAGTGTGAGCTACGAGAAGCGGCAGGCGACCCTCGCCCGCTTCCTCACCGGCCAGACACTCGGCCTGATGACCGGCTCGGCGCTGGGCGGCGCCCTCGGCGACTGGCTGGGCTGGCGCTCGGTCTTCTGGGTGCTGGCCGCGATTTACATCCTGGCCGGCGGCGCCCTGTTCGCGGTGATGCGCGCCCGGCCCGACATCGCCCGCCCGGGCGAGCGGGCGGCGGGCTCGATGATCGGACAGATGATCGGTGTCCTGCGGCGGCCCTGGGCCCTGACGGTGATCCTGGTTGTGGCGCTCGAAGGCGGGATCTTCTGGGGCGCCTTCACCTTCGTCGGTGCCGACCTCCACCAGCGCTTCGACCTGGGCTTCGCCGCCATCGGCCTCGCCGTCGCGGCGTTCGGCGCCGGCGGCTTCCTCTACGTCATGGTGGCGCCGCACCTGGTGCGCCTCCTGGGCGAACGGGGCCTCTGCACCTGGGGCGGGACGGGCCTCGGCCTCGCCTTCGCCGCCATGGCGCTGGCGCCGACCGCCGAGGTCGAGTTCGCGGCGATCGTCCTGTCGGGCGTGTCGTTCTACATGCTGCACAACACGCTGCAGACCAACGGCACCCAGATGGCGCCCGAGGCGCGCGGCGCCGGCATGGCGCTGTTCGCGCTCTGCCTGTTCGTCGGCCAGGCGATCGGCGTGCCGATCGCGGCGCCCATCGTGGACCGCTGGGGCGCGCCGCCCGTCTTCTGGGCCGCCGCGATCGTGCTGCCGCTGCTCGCCTTCTGGTTCTCCGCTGCGATCGGCCGGCGTGCTCAGTTGACCGGCGAAACCCGGAACTGATAGGGCGCCTCGAGTTCCCTGCACTCCTCGGGCGTGAGCGAAATCTCGGTCGACTTCGCGGCCGACGTCAGCTGGTCGAGATCGGTGGCGCCGATAATCGGCGACCCCATGTAGGGCTTGTGCAGCAGCCAGGCGAGCGCCGCCTGCGCCGGCGTGCAGCCCTTCTCAGCTGCGATCTTCTTCAGCCGCTCGACGATCTCCCAGTCGCAATCGCGGTAGGTTCCGTCCTTCACCACCGTGTCGTTCTTTGCCCGCTCGGTCGTGCCGCCGCCGTCCTTGCTGCGGTTGCCGGCGAGGAAGCCGCGCGCCAGCGGCGAGTAGGGGATGAGGCCGACACCCTGCTCGTTGCAGAGCCGGTTCATCTCATGCTCCTCCTCGCGCTGGATCAGGTTGTAGAGGTTCTGCATGGCAACCGGCCGCGCATAGCCCTTCCAGTCGGCGATCGTGAGCATCTGCGCGAACTTGTAGGCCGGCATGGTCGAGCCGCCGATGTAGCGGACCTTGCCGGAGCGCACGATCTGGTCGAGCGAGTACATGGTCTCCTCGATCGGCGTATGCGGATCGAGGCGATGGACCTGGTAGACGTCGATATAGTCGGTCTGCAGGCGCTTCAGCTGGGCGTCGACCGAGGCCATCAGGTGCTTGCGCCCGGTGCCGACGTCGTTCTGGTTGTCGCTCATGCGGATGCCGACCTTGGTCGACAGCACGAAGTCCTCGCGCTTCGCCATCTTCATGAGCGTGGCGCCCATGATCTCCTCGGAACGGCCGAAATTGTAGGTGTCCGCGGTATCGAAGAAGGTGATGCCGACGTCGAGCGCTCGCTTGAAATAGGCCGGCGCCTCCGACTCGTCGAACTTGCCCCAGCCCCGTCGGCCCTTGGCGCCCCAGGAGTTTCCGCCGAGGCAGATCCTGCTCACGATCAGGCCCGAGCGGCCGAGCGGTCCATACTTCATCGATATCCCCTCAAAAAGCTGCGGCACCGGTCGCGATCGACCGATGCCGCATGTTCAAGCGCCCACGTACGCGTGCGCCTAGCCCAGCACTTCCTTGTTCACGACATTGGCCGCATTGGTCCGGCCGTCGAACACACTCAGGATGTTCTCGATGGCGGTGACGGCCATGCGGTCGCTGGCTTCCTGGGTGACGCCCGCCATGTGCGGGCTGAAGAACACGTTCTCCAGGGTGAACAGCTTGTTCGCCGGATCCGGCGGTTCCTTGTCGAGCACGTCGAGGCCGGCGCCGCGCAGCTTGCCCGTGCTCAGCGCCTCGTAGAGCGCATCCTCGTTCACGATGCCGCCGCGCGCGGTGTTCACCAGGAACGCCGTCGGCTTCATGAGGCCCAGCGTCTCCTTGTTGAACATGTTGATCGTCTCGGGCGCCTTGGGGCAGTGGATCGACACATAGTCCACCTCCGGCAGGATCGCCTTGAGATCGGTGACCTTGGTGGCGCCGGCCTTCTCGATGTCGGCCTTCGACACGTTGGGATCGAGCACATAGGTCTCCATCTCGAACGCGACGCAGCGCTTGACCGTGCGCGAGCCGATGCGGCCCATGCCGACGACCAGCACCTTCTTGCCCGCAACGTCGGAGGGCAGGTCGCTCAGCCGTTCGGCCCAGGCGCCGGTGCGGACCCAGCGGTCCGACTTCCTGGTGAGGCGCGCGGCCGCGAGCAGCATGTACATCGCATGCTCGGCAACCGAGACCGAGTTGGCGATTCCGGTCGTCATCAGCGGGATCTTGCGCTTATTCAGCGCCGGAATCTCGACCGCGTCGAAGCCGACGCCGAGCCGGGCCACCACCAGCATGCCGGGCGCCGCGTCGAGCTCGGCCTGGCGGAACGGCGTGGCGCCGAGGGTCACGGCATTGGCGTCCGCGAGCTTCGGGTGCAGCGACGGCACCGTGTCGTCCGTCAGTATCTCGTAGTCGACATCGTCGCGCGTCTTGAGGACGGCTATTCCCGCCTCCGGCATGCGGCCGACGATCAGCACTTTCTTGCGGTTCTTGCCTGTATTCGGGCCCGTATTCATCGTTTCCCCTGCGATCTTGTCATGCAAACGGCGCGATCCTAAGGCCGGCCGATGCGGGAGGCCAGAGCCCGCAGCTAGGGCAGGTAGTTCAGCGGCAGCCGAGTGGTCGACTTGATCTCCTCCATCGCGAACATCGAGGTGACGTCGGACAGCTCGATCTTGGCGATCAGGCGCTTGTAGAAGGCGTCGTAGGCCTCGATGTCGGGCAAGGCGAGCCGGATCAGGTAGTCGATTTCACCACTCATGCGATAGCAGTCCATGACCTCGGGGAACGAGGCGATGGCCTTGGCGAAGCGCGTCAGCCACTGGGCGCTGTGCTGCGCCGTGCGCACCGCCACGAACACCGTGACGTGGGCGTTGACGGCCTTGCGGTCGAGCAGTGCCACGCGCGACCGCACGATGCCCTCCTCCTGCAGGCGGTTGATTCGCCGCCAGCAAGGCGTCGTCGACAGGCCGACACGCCGAGCGACCTCGGCCAGCGCCATGTCGGCGTTGTCCTGGAGGCAATCCAGAATCTTCTTGTCGAAGGAATCCAGTGTGAATTTTCCGGCCATCGCTCGCCTTCAGGAATGATATTCTCAAGTTTGGCCGTATCGGCGCAAAGCTAGCAAGCCGTTTCCGGCAGCGACCGGTACAATTTCCGTCATGATTCGCCGCTTCACCGAACATCCCGCCTCGGTCAACGAGACCTACTTCCAGCACATGGGCATGGCCTTCGGCTTCGGCACCAGAATGCTCGTCGGCTCCCTCGCCTGTTTCGTGCACGGCATCTTCCCCTGGGTATGCCTGACCCGCGGAAGCGACACGATCCGGGCACTCCATCATCGCATGGTGACCCATCGCGTGGTGCGTCCGGCCAAGGACGACGCCCCGGCCGTCGCGGCGGGCGACTAGTCCCGCTCTCCCGCTTCACTGGTTTGTCCGTCGCGACGGCTTTCCTCGCGAGATGTGCCGGCACCGCGCTCCCGGCGGCAGCACCACCCTTCGGTCCGCATTCTTTCGCCGTAGCCCGGCCAGATCGGGCATCGAATTTTTTCCGCCGTGCCCCCTGTGGGACGCGACCAAGTCGACCTATGTCTTGAGGGAAGGCGGACGGGACGCCCTCCACAGAAGCGCAACCCCTTCCCGGCGTGGTAAGTTTTGTATGTGGGGAAGCGCACAGAAGCGGAGGCTACAATGGAAACTGCGTTGCGGATCAGCTATCAGGGTGGGACGCCCAGCGAAGCGCTGAACTCTCTGATCAACGAGCATGTCGAGACGCTCGAGAAGCTTCATGGTCGCCTGACCTCCTGCCACGTCACCGTGCGGGTACCCGACCGGCACCACCGCACCAGCAACCTCTTCAGCGTCAACATCCACATTGCCCTTCCGGGCCATATCGACGTCAACATCGACCACCTGTCGCACGACGACGAACGATTCGCCGATCCGACCTTCGCGGTGAACGATGCCTTCCGCCGCGCCAAGCGCCAGATCAAGGAACGGGCGCGCAAGCAGCGCGGCGACGTGAAGAACCTGCACGAGCGGGTCGAGCGTACCCTGGATCGGCCGGAACCCTAGCGGCGGCGCGGCACGCCTTTCTCGTCGAGCCTTTCTCGCAGGAGAAAGACCCGATCGCCGCCCCAGAAGATCTCGCCATCGAGGACGAAGCTCGGGACGCCGAAAACGCCCGAAGCTTCGGCTTCGCCGCGAAGCTCGTCATGGCGGGCACCGCCTTCACCGTCGAGGAACGCGGCAAAGCCCGGTGGGGCGCCCGCCTGTTCGAGCGCAGCGCTGACAGCCTCCACGCTTTCGGGATCGAGGTCGCGGCGCCAGAAACGCTCGAACGCGAGGTCGTTGTAGGTACGGAAGACTCCGTGCTGCCGGGCATAGAGCATCCCGGTGTTGACCGCGCGCGCATAGTAGATCTTCCTCGGCCCCATCAGGGTCAGCCCCTGCTTGTTGGCGAAGCGGCGCGCATCCATGTAGGCATAGCGCACGCGGCGCCAGTGATGCGGATCGCGTTGCTCGACCGATCCCTGGAACGAAGCGATGTCGAGCGTGTAGGGACGCCACTCGAGGTCGATTTCGTAGTCGGCCTCAAGCTCGTAGGCCCATGCCTTCGCGACGAAGGCGTAGGGACTGACATAGTCGCTCCAGAGGATGACGGTCGCGCGTTCCGTCAAGGCGCGCCCCGCTCCCGCCGCCACAGCCACCAGAAGACGCCGCCGACCGCGACGACCATCAGCGCCCCGACCAGCAGCAGCATCGCGGAGTCCTGGATCCACGCCACGGCCGGGACCGACACGGCGAGGAACAGCCCGACAAGGCAGATGCGCCAGACCCGCGCATGGACGCCCGCCACGAAGGTGCCGAGCGCCAGCAGGATCAGCAGCGCGAGACTGGTGGCATTGTCGTTCACCACGCCACGCACTTCGGGCAGGAACATCAGCCACATCGCCGCCAGGAAGGCGAGCCAGTGCAGCGCCTGCGTCACGATCAGCCGCAGGTGATCGGCCGTCTTGTCGACCTCCCGCCATCCCGACATCACGCAGGCCAGGCCGTAGATCGGCGCCAGCACCATCCAGTAGGCGTAGGTGGTGGGACCGCGGAAGCCCGTCAGGATGACGCCGCCGACCGCCAGCGCCAGCATCGCCACGTAGGGCAGTTCCCGCACCAGCCAGTGCCGGCTGGCGCCGTCGCCGGCGGTGCTCACCGCGGATCCTTCGCCAGCCGCTTCTCGACGACGCGCGCCCACAGGGTCGAGCCCAGGGTGAGCGCCTCGTCGTTGAAGTCGTAGCTGGGATTGTGGACCTCGCAGCCGCCTTCGCCGCCGCCATTGCCGATGTTGATGAAGGCTCCCGGGACCTGCTCCAGCATGTAGGAGAAATCTTCGGAAGCCATCACGTACGGGCCTTCGCGGTTCATGTTCTCCGGGCCCACGATCTCGGCCGCCACGTCGGCGATGAACTTCACGGCGTCCTTGTCGTTCACCAGCGGCGGGAAGACCACCCGCACGTCGGCCCTGGCGCTGCCGCCCAGGGTCGCGGCGATGCCGCTGGAGATGGTCTCGATGCGCTCCTTGATCAGCGCCATCGTCTCCTTGCGAAAGGCGCGGATCGTGCCGCGCAGCACGGCCTCCTGCGGGATCACGTTGTAGGCATCGCCCGAATGCATCTGGGTGACCGAAATCACCGCCGAATCGAGCGGCGCCACGTTGCGCGACACGACGCTCTGCAGCGCCGAGATGATCTGCGTGGCGATGATGACCGGATCGACGCCGGACTCCGGTCGCGCGCCATGGGCGCCCTTGCCGGTGATGTGGATGTCGAACAGGCCGCCGCCCGCCATCTGTGGGCCCGAGCGGATGGCGAACTTGCCGACGTCGAGCTTCGGCCTGTTGTGCATGCCGAAGATGATCTCGCAGGGGAATTTCTGGAACAGCCCGTCCTTGACCATCGCCTCGGCACCGCCGCGGCCCTCCTCGGCCGGCTGGAAGATGAGATGCACCGTGCCGTCGAAGTTACGGGTCGCGGCGAGATACTTGGCGGCACCCAGCAGCATCGCGGTGTGACCGTCGTGGCCGCAGGCATGCATGCGGCCCTTGTGCGTGCTGCGGTGATCGAAGGTGTTGAGCTCGTCCATCGGCAGCGCGTCCATGTCGGCGCGCAGCCCGATGGCGCGCGGGTTGTTGCCGACGCGGATCGTGCCGACGACGCCGGTCTTGCCGATGCCTGTCGTGACCTCGCAGCCCCACTCCTTGAGCTTCTGCGCCACGATGGTGCTGGTGCGCTCCTCCTCGAAGCCGAGTTCGGGGTGCGCATGGATGTCGCGCCGGATGGCGGTCAGCTCGGCGGCGGCGGCGGCGATCAGCGGTTCGATCTTCATGACGGTCAGGACTCCATAAGGAAGGCGGTCATTACACGACGAAATTCCGCGCCGTGCACGTTCGGATAGGCATGGCCGCCGTCAGGCAGCACATAGGCCCGCGCACCCGGGATCAGGCGCACGAGTTCCTCGGTAAAGTAGAGCGGCGTCACCGTGTCGTCGCGGGCGCAGATGGCCAGGGTGCGCGCCTCCACCTCCTGCAGCTGCTCGCGCCGGTCGTGGGCCACGATGGCCGCGATGCGCGACAGCACGATCTCGGGAACCGGAATGGTCTCCAGCGCCTTCGCCTCGGCGGCCACGAGAGCGGCATCGTGATCGCGCACCCAGGCCGGCGAATTGAGCGCCAGCGCGCTCGACTTCAGATAGGCAGCCGGCCCCAACTCGCGCAGCATCAGCGAGCGCACCTCGAACAGACGACGGAAGAAGGCATCGGTCTTCGCCCAGGTGGCGCTCAGCACCAGCCGGTCGATCCGTCCGGGATGCTCGATCGCCAGGATCTGCCCCATCGCGCCGCCGGTCGAGTGTCCGCACCAGTGGACCTTGTCGAATCCCAGCCCCTCGATGAGCTGCCGCGCATCGTCGGCCATCTGCTCGACACTGTAGTCGATCCTCGACAGGCTGCTGCGCGCGGTGCCGCGGTGATCGTGCACGACGACGGTGAATTGCTTCGCAAGCTCGGACACGTTGTCACCCCACCAGCGGCCGTCGCCGCCGAGCCCTGCGACCAGAAACAGCGCCGGGCCGCTGCCATGGACCTCGTAGTAGAGTTCGGCGCCGTCGCGCAGCGTGAACAGGGCCATTCCGTCTCCTCGGCAATTTGCTATGTTGCCCTAGGAGGTAAGCGCACCATGAAGCGCCTGTCGATTGTTGCGTTGGCCCTTTTGAGTGGATGCGGGCCCCAGGAACAAGTGGTCACGAGCAACATCCCGCGCCCGTCGCCCGATGAGGCGACGCCGACGGGCATTGCCTACCTTTGCGAGGGCCGCAAAGAAGTGTCGGTGGTCTATGCCAAGAACCGTGCCTCGGTCACGCTGGGCGACCGGACGTGGCGCATGGAGTACCAGGGCAGCGGCCAGGGCTTCCGCTACGCCGATTCCTCGACCGAATGGTCCGGAGCCGGCAATGCAGGCACGCTGAAGGCGTTGAACACGGCCGCACCGTTGGCCTCCAACTGCCAGCCGATGCGTCGCACGACCTGACTCACGGCCAGAGCGGTGGACCGTCGAGCCCTGAGGTTTCCGGCAGGCCACATATCAGGTTCGCATTCTGGATCGCCTGCCCCGCGGCGCCCTTGCCGAGATTGTCGACAGCGCCCAACGCGATCACCAGGTTGCGCTCCGGATCGGCCGCATAACTCACGAACGCCAGGTGCGAACCGGTCGCCCACTTGGTCTGCGGCGGCTGGTCGGTCACGCGCACGAACGCCCCGCCGGCATAGAAGCGCCGCGCCGCATCCAGGCATTGTTCCGTCGTGGCGCGACCGCGACAGTAGAGGGTGGCGAGCACGCCGCGCGTCATGGGAACGAGGTGCGGCGTGAACACCAGCCCGGCGGCGCTGCCGCCGCTCAAACGCTCGATCGTCCTGGCCATCTCCGGCATGTGGGTGTGCTTCAGCAGGCCGTAAGGCACGAGGTTCTCGTTGCTCTCGGCGTAACCGAACCGGCTGTCGGCGCCACCCCGTCCGGCGCCGGAGATGCCGGTCTTGGCGTCGATCACGATGTTGCCGGGCTCGATCAGACCGTCCGCCAGCAGCGGCGCCAGCGCGGTCAGCGTCGCCGCGGGAAAGCAACCGGGATTGGCGACGCGACTCTTCCCTGCGATCTCGGCCGGCCAGACGTCGGCCAGGCCATAAGCCCATCCGTCGACATAGCGATGGTCGCCGCCGATATCGACGATCTTCACGTCCTTCGGAACCCGCGCGAGCGCCGCCGCCGAGGTTCCCGTGGGCAGGGACGCGAACAGCACGTCTAGCTTCGGCAGCTTCGCGGGATCCCACTTCTCGATCGCGAGATCCGCCAGCCTTGCCGGCACGCCGGGGAAGCGCTCCACCAGCCGGCTTCCCGCGCTGCCTTCGCCCGCGGCGTAGACGAGTTCGAAGGACGGATGCCCCTCGACCAGGCGCAAAGCCTCGCCGCCGCCAAAGCCGCTGATTCCAACGATGCCGATACGAATGCTCATGATGCTGTCCTCTGGATTCTTGGCAAAACAAAACCCCCGGAGCGGAGGCTGCGGGGGTTCAAGAACGCATGCCGGAGCGTTTCCGGCGGGCGGGATCTATGGTGACGCAGTCACCACACCGACGGACGCTGATCGACGCGCAGCCCGAAGAGCCGCCGCTTGGGTGCAGCGACGTCGGCGTCGATCACAAAGGGTGAAGAGCACGATCATGCGCCACGAAACTGTCGCCACCCGGAGAGAACGTCAAGCGGAATGTCCGCCGATACTCCGGGCAGGCCGTCCGTTCCTAGACGATGCGCGATGCGTAGGCGGGCGACTTCAATGCGACCATAAGCACGTCGAGTGCCGCCACGAGTTCAGAACGATTGCGCGCCGCGCCCAGCGCGATGCGAATCGCATGATCCGGCTCGCCATCGACGCTGAAGCTGTCGCTCGTGACCACCGCGAGCCCCTGCCGCTGGACATGCGCGGCAAACTCGGCACGGGTCCATGCAGCCGGCAGGCGCAGCCACACATGATGGCCTTTCGGATGAGCCGCATGATCCTGTCCGACGAGTGCCTTTGCCGCGAGCTTCTGTCGTGCCGAGGCCTCCGCCGCCACGGCCGAGACGATCGCGTCGGCGCTGCCGTCGGCCATCCAGCGACTGACGAGTGCGACCATCAACGGCACTGGCATTTGCGACACCGTGCGCAGCGCATTGGAGAGCACCGAGGCGGCGGCACGATCGGGGGTGAGCACGTAGGCCACGCGCAGGCCTGGGGCGATGCACTTCGACAAGGTCATCGCGAGATAGCTGCGCTCGGGAATCAACGTCGCGATCGGCTGCACCTTCGGTTCGAGGCATCCATAGGCATCGTCCTCGATCAGCACGAGATCGTGGCGCCGGATCGTGGCGGCGAGTTGCTCGCGCCGCACCGGACCGATCGTCTGCGTCGTCGGGTTGTGGATCGTCGGCAGGAGATACACCGCCTTCGGCGCATGCGTGCCACAAGCCTCGGCGAGTGCCTCGGGATTCATGCCCGCTTCGTCCGACGCTACACCGACGAGACGCACGCCAAGCGATGCCGCGGCCGACTTGAAGCCAGGATAGGTGAGCTTGTCGGCGAGCACGACATCGCCAGGCCTGGTCACCGCCAGGAGCAGCGCCATCAGCGCGCTTTGCGTGCCCGGAGAGATGACGAGCCGATCCGCCTCGACCGTCCGCACCCGCCGCCGCAGCCAGTCCGCCGCGACGCCACGGTCGACAGCGCTACCGCCTGCCTGCTGGTAGCTCAGGAGATCGGAGAAGCCGTGATCGCGCTGCAGGGCCGCTAGCCCGCGCATGATACGGCCCTCGAGATCGGCCTCGATGGGCGATGGCGGCAGGTTCATCGACAGATCGACGGCAATGCCCGCCGCCGCATGGCCCGCTGGTCGGGCGCGGCTTTCGGCGACAAACGTGCCCTGCCCAACCCTTGCATCGGTCAGCCCCCGGCGCCGTGCCTCATTGTAGGCCCGCGTAACGGTCGTGAGATCGACGCCCAGCGTCCTTGCCAATGCACGATGGGTGGGCAGTCGCTCGCCTCGATGCAGGCGGCCGGAGGAAATGTCGCGCTCGAGCGCTTCGACGATGCCCTCGTAGACCGGACCACCGGCAGCGTCGAGTGTAGGGCTCCAATCCATACAATCTATCTCCTTGTCCTTGAATGTATGTCCTACCGTATGGATATACAACCTCGACAATCGAAGGAGAAAGCGATGGCTGGGAAGGGCGGTCTCTATCTGATGAGGGGCATGCTGGGGCGCTGTCCGGCTTGTGGCGAAGGCAAGCTGTTCCGCGCTTTCGTGAAGGTGGCCGATCGCTGCCCGGCCTGCGGCGAGGACCTGCACCATCATCGCGCCGACGACTTTCCGGCCTACCTGACGATCTTCCTGGTTGGTCATCTGGTCGTGCCGCTGGCGATGTATGTCGAGATCGCCTACCAGCCGTCCTACTGGTTCCACACCGCCGTCTGGGCGCCGCTGGTGATCGTCCTGTCGATCGGCCTGCTTCAGCCCATCAAGGGCATGATCGTCGCGCTGCAGTGGCACATGGGCATGCACGGCTTCGCTGCGGCGAAGCAGGCCCGCGGGGAGTACTGCTAACCGAAAGCCTCGAAGACCTCGGCAATGGCGGCCTTGTCGAGCCCGGCGCGCAGGCAGGTCTGCAGCAGGACGCGCGCCTTTAGCGGATTGAGGCGGCCGCCCCAGATGAGGCCGGCCTTGCGCAGGGCGATCTCCGAGCTGGGACCGCCATAGGTCTGGCGCAGCAGAGGCCCGCCGCCGGCCCGCGGCGCCACGACGGTCGGAATGATGTCCGACACTTGCCCGACCAGGGAAGCGACACGTTCCGGAACGTGACCACCGCCCATCCCGCCCACGATGGCTCCGCGATAGCCGAGCTGGTCGCGATGATCGACCATCGCCTCGAGGATATAGCCAGGCTCGTCCAGTCCCAACCACAGCAGAGCCACCGGCTGCTCCCTTCCCTCCGACGCCGTACCGAGTCGCTTGCGCGCGGCTTCCACCGGCGCCCGCACTGGCAGCGACAGCGGCACGACGCGATCCTCCACGAGTGCCGCCAGCGGCCCGGTCTGCGGCGACGCGAAAGCGTTGAGGCGGGTCGGATGGATCTTCAGCACGTCGGAGGCGGCGTAGATCTCGTCCAGCATCACCGCGACCACGCCCAGCGCCTTCGCATGCGCCTTCACCCAAGGATCGCAGGCCACGCGCACGGCTGCGAGCAGGTTGCCCGGCCCGTCCGGCGAGGTGAGCGCGGGATTGCGCATCGCCGCCGTCACGATGACGGGGATGTCGCGCTCGACCAGCAGGTCGAGCAGGAAGCTCGTCTCTTCCAGCGTATCCGTCCCCTGCGTCACCACCACGCCATCGACCTCGAGCCCCATGATCTTCCGGGCGAGCGCATGGATCTGGTCGAAGGACAGCGAATGGCTGCCGACCCGCGAGACTGTCTCGGCACGGATGTCGGCGAGCGTCGCGAGCAGCGGCACCGCAGCGACGAGATCGTCGGCGCCCAGGCCCATCTGCATCGCGCCCGAGGCATCGGGCGCCGTCGCGATGGTGCCGCCGAGGGCCAGGATCTGGATGCGCGGAAGGGTCATGACAGGAGCCTCAGGGAACTGAAGAAGCGTTCGGCCTCCCGTGCGCGCATCGCATCCGCCGGCGCAAGATAGCCGAGCGAGACGTAGCGGCGCCCCTTCAGCAGGACGAGTTGGCGCAGCGCGTTGCCGCCGGCGAGCGGGCCGACCGATTCGACGGCCGGCGCACCCTGCACTGTCTTCCAGTCGAGGCTGGTCCATTTGCCGCCGGCGAGACGCTGTGCGCGATCGTCGAGCGCCGACTGAAGGTTGATCTTCGGCTGCCGCACGTCGACGTCGGCCGGAAACAGCGCGCTCTGCGCCACGAATGAGAGCCGGCGATATTCCAGGCTGTAGGAGTGATAGACGAAGGGCGTGCCGCCGGCCGACACGGTGTCGAGCACCTTGTAGACCGGTGCGCCCGGCATCTCGACGAAGAACGATTTGTCGGCCCCTTCGACGGGAAACCAGGAAACGGATTGCGCCGCGGCCTCCGCCGCGAAGAAGACCATGGGCAGGACGAGAATCGAGCGTCGAGAGGCGCTCATTCCGCGGCCTGCGTCCGGTCGAACTTCTCGCGGGCCTCCGCCGCCGTGTAATAGCCACGCGCCACGTCCCGGGCGATCGACTGGGGATCGCGCTTCGCCGGGTCACCGAAGCCGCCGCCACCCGGCGTGGAGACCCGCACCACGTCGCCGACGCCGATCTCGATGTCCTGGTCCTTGGAGATGTGCGGCGGATGATAAGCCTTGCCGCCCTGATCGATCTGCACCCTGTTGGTGCCGCCTGCATGGCCGCCCAGCACGCCCTGCGGGCCGGTGCGGCCATGGTCCATCACCATCGAGACGCGCGCCTCGCCGCGCCGCAGCCTGATCGCATAGTTGATGCCGAAGCCGCCGCGGAACTCACCGGCGCCGCCCGAGCCCTCGCGCAGGGAGAATTCCTCGAACAGCACGGGGTAGAACTGCTCGAGCACTTCGACCGGCGGCATCTTGGAGATGCCGATTGTCGAGCAGCCGTTGCTCAGGCCGTCGCCGCCCTGGAAGCCGCCATAGCCGCCCCCGGTGAAGAGATACATGATGTAGTTGCGCTTGCGCTCCGGATCGTAGCCGCCGATGCCCAGGTTGCCGGAGGTCCCGGCGGGCGCGGCGAACAGCAGGTCGGGAATGGCCTTGGTCAGCGCCGCGAACACCGCCTCGGCGATGCGCTGGCTCACCTCGGCGGCGCAACCCGAGACCGGCCGCGGGTACTTCGCGTACAGGAACGTGCCCTCGGGTTCGACGATGCGCAGCGGCTCGAAGGTGCCGGCATTGATCGGCACGTCGGGAAACACGTGCTTCACCGCGAGATAGATCGCCGACTTGGTGGTGGCGATCACGCTGTTCATCGGGCCGCGGCAGGGTGGGCTCGATCCGGTCATGTCGAAGGTGAGTTCGTCACCCTTCTTCGTGATCTTCATCCGGATGGTGAGCGGCTCGTCGACGACGCCATCGCTGTCGACCTGCGACGCGCCTTCATAGACGCCGTCGGGAATGTCGGCGATCTTGGCACGCATCTGACGCTCGGCCCGATGGCGCATCTCGGCGATCGCCGCGCGCACCACATCGGCGCCATAGCGATCAATCAGCTCGGTGAGCCGCACCTCGCCGGTGGTCAGCGCCGCGGCCTGGGCCTTGATGTCGCCGATGCGCTGATCGGCGATGCGGATGTTGGACATGATGATGGACAGGATCTCCTGGTCCATCTCGCCCTTCTTGAAGAACTTCACCGGTGGCAGCCGCAGCCCTTCCTGCTCGACCTCGGTCGCGCTGGCGGAGAAGCCGCCCGGCACCATGCCGCCGACGTCCGGCCAGTGCCCGGTATTGGCCAGCCAGGCGAACAGCTCGCCCTTGTAGAAGAACGGCTTCACGAAGCGCACGTCCATCAGATGCGTGCCGCCGAGATAGGGATCGTTGACGATGAACACGTCGCCCGGATCGACCTTGCCGGCATAGTGCGTCTTCACCCGCTCGATCACGGCGCGGGTGGAAAACTGCATGGTGCCGACGAACACCGGCAGGCCGAGCTCGCCCTGGGCGATCAGCGAGCCGTCGACGGTGTCGTAGATGCCGTCGGAACGGTCCATGCCCTCCGAGATCACCGGCGAGAAGGCGGCGCGAACGAAGGCCAGGTCCATCTCGTTGCAGACCTGGACCAGGCCGTTCTGGATGACTGTCAAGGTGACGGGATCGAGGTTCGACATGTCCGAATCACTAGCACAGCCCGTGCCCTGCTGCGCTATGATGGCATTCAAATCGCCTACTTTTCGAAGCGGAATCCCCATGAACGCGCCCCTCGATGCGGACAATCTCGATTTGATGAAATTCGGCGTCGGCCAGCCGGTGCCGCGCCAGGAGGACCCGACCCTGCTGAAGGGCCAGGGCCGCTACACCGACGACATCAACCTCCCCGGCCAGGCCTATGCGGTGATGGTCCGCAGCCAGGTGGCGCACGGCCTGCTGAAGGGCATCGATGCGGAGGCGGCCCGCGCGATGCCGGGTGTGCTCGGAATCTGGACCGGCGCCGATCTCAACGCCGCCGGCTACGGCGCGCTGAAGACGGTGATGATGGTGCCCAACCGCGACGGCTCGCAGATGAAGACGCCGACGCGCTATTCGCTGGCCACCGACAAGGTGCGTTTCGTCGGCGATCCGGTGGCCTTCGTCGTCGCCGAAACCCAGGCGCAGGCGCGCGATGCGGCCGAGGCGGTCGTGCTCGACATCGAAGCGCTGCCCGCGGTGACCGAGGCGCGTGCCGCCGCCCAGCCCGGCGCGCCGATCGTGTTCGACGACGTGCCGGACAATGTCTGTGCCGACTTCCAGTTCGGCGACAGCGCGAAGGTCGCCGAGGCTTTCGCGAAGGCCGCTCACGTGACGAAGCTGCATCTCGTCAGCAACCGCATCGTCGTCTGCGCGATGGAGCCGCGCACGGCGATCGGCCACTACGACAAGGAGACCGATCGCTCGACGCTCTACGCCGGCTGCCAAGGCGTGTTCGGCCTCAAGAACCAGATGGCCGCCCTGCTGGGCATCAAGCCTGCGCAGATGCGCGTGGTCACCGGCAATGTCGGCGGCTCGTTCGGCATGAAGGGCTCGCCCTATCCGGAATATGCCGGCCTCTTCCATGCCTCGAAGATCCTCGGACGTCCGGTGAAGTGGACCGACGACCGTTCGGGCAGCTTCCTCAGCGACCAGCACGGGCGCGACCACGATTTCGATGCCGAACTGGCGCTCGACAAGGACGGCACCTTCCTTGCGGTGCGTCTCAAGGGCTACGCCAATCTCGGCGCCTATCTCTCGAACGTCGGCGCGGCGATGGGCGCGCTGGGCGTCTCCCGCAATCTCGCCGCGGTCTATCGCACACCGCTGATCGAGGTGCAGACCAAGGTCGCCTTCACCCACACTTCGCCGGTCGGCGCCTATCGCGGCGCCGGCCGGCCCGAGGCCAACTATTTCATGGAGCGCCTGATCACCACTGCGGCCCGCGAAATGGGCCTCGACCAGATGGAGATGCGCCGCCGCAATCACATCAGGCCCGAGGAGATGCCCTACAAGACCGCGTCGGGCACCACCTACGACAGCGGTGAGTTCACGGTGCTCCTCGACAAGGCGCTGGAACTGGCCGACGTGGCCGGCTTCGAGGCGCGCAAGGCGGAGAGTGCGAGGCGCGGCAAGCTGCGCGGCATCGGCATCGGCGACTATCTCGAAGTGACCGCACCGCCCACCAACGAGATGGGCGGCCTGCGCTTCGAGGAGAATGGCGACGTCACGATCATCACCGGCACGCTGGACTACGGTCAGGGCCACTGGTCGGCCTTCGCCCAGGTCCTCACGACCAAGCTCGGCATCCCGTTCCACCGCATCAAGCTGAAGCAGGGTGACAGCGACCTGCTGATCGCCGGTGGCGGCACCGGCGGTTCCAAGTCGATCATGGCGTCGGGCGCCGCGATCATGGAAGCCTCGGACAAGGTCATCGAAAAGGGCAAGGAGATTGCCGGCGTCGTGCTCGAAGCCTCCGCCGCCGATATCGAGTTCAAGCTCGGCCGCTTCGAGATCGTCGGCACCGACCGCGGCATCGGCATCCTGGAACTGGCCAGCAAACTGCGCAGCGGCCTGAAGCTGCCGGAGGGCGTGCCCACCACGCTCGACGTCAGCCACGTCCACGAGGCGGCGCCGTCGGCCTATCCCAACGGCACCCACGTGGCGGAAGTCGAGATCGACCCCGATACCGGCCACGTCGAGGTCGTGAAGTACACGATGCTCGGCGACTTCGGCACGGTCATCAATCCGCTGCTGGTCGAGGGCCAGAGCCATGGCGGCGTGGTCCAGGGCATCAGCCAGGCGATCTTCGAGCATGTCGTCTACAGCGAGGAGGGCCAGCCGCTGACCGGCAGCTTCACCGACTACGCGATCCCGCGGGCAGGCGACGCCCCCTCCTTCACGATCGACTATCACTCGGTGCCCGCGAAGACCAACGTGCTGGGCGCCAAGGGCTGCGGCGAGGCCGGCTGCGCGGGCTCCCTGCCCTCGGTGATGAACGCCATCTCGGACGCGCTGGGCGGCAAGCACGTCAACATGCCGGCGACGCCGGAACGGGTATGGGCGGCGCTGAACGGCTGAGCAGCACCAACGACAATTCCGTCCCGTTGGAGGGACGGCCCCGGATCGGCTATGAGCGGGCCCGATGAAGCACAAGCGTCTCTGGTTCTCGGGCATCTTCGCGGTCCTGCTCGTGGCGGTCACGGTGGCCGGCCTCGAACTCCTCAGCTCCTTCGTGGTGCCGTCCTGGCCGTCGCGCGAGCTGCGGCCGGTCGAGGTCTCCAACGCGTCGGTCGCCAGCACGCTGACCGGCAGCCAGCCTGTTCCGACCTACAACAGCTGGGGCATGCGCGACCGCGAGCATCCGCTGCAGAAGCCGGCCGGCACGTTCCGCACCATCCTGGTCGGCGACAGTTTCCTCGAAGGCGCCTTCGTCGAGCAATCGGTCGGCATGAAGCTCGAGGCGCTGTGGCGGGCGGAAGGTCATCGTGATTGGGAGGTGACCACGCTGGGCATCTCCGCGACGGGGCCGCCTCAATACTACTACCGCATCCGCAACATCGCCCTGTCGCTGCAGCCGGATGCGCTGGTTCTCATGTTCTTCTCGGGCAACGACTTCGTGTCCGACGCGCTCTCGTGGTGGCGCATCCCGCCGCCCATCGCCGAGCGGCCGCAGCCTTCGTGGCTCGGCGCGGTGGCACCCCGCCTGACCTGGCTGCTGGTCAACCGGCTCGGCCTCTCGGAGTTCGGTCGCGGCAACAAGGCCCCGCCCGACGAGGCGCAGAAGATCATCAAGCTGCCGCGTGCCGATCGGCTCGATGCGATGGTCCGGCTGGTCAAGACCTACTACTACCCCGACAAGGACGAGAAGGTCATTCGCGAGATCCTGTCGCGCGGCGGCGACAAATTCTGGGACCGACTCGAACCGCGCGTCCGCGACGAGGAATACATCCAGGCCTGGTGGCTTGCCAGCATGGTCGACTGGGAAACCGCGACCTGGACGATCCCGCTGACCGAGGCCGAACTCGAGAAGTCCGTGGACAGGAAGGCGATCGCCGCGACCATGACCTGGCTGCTCGGCGCCCGCGACCTGGCGCGCGAACGCGGCATCGAGTTCGTGGTGACCCTGGCGCCGGTGGGTATCGTCGATCCCAGCTACGCCGAGTTCTGGGCGCCGTGGCCGAAGTACATGAGCTATCCGAAGCAGCGGGCCCTCATGCACCGCATCCTGCGCAAGGAGCTGGAGGCACAGGGGATCAAGGTCGTCGACCTCGAGGACGATTTCAAAGGCGTGCCGAACACCTACCGGGTATCGGACGGTCACTGGACCGAGCTCGGCACCGAGATCGCCGCCAAACGCCTCGCCGCGGCGCTCGGGAAGATGCGGGAGGCCCGTTAGAGCCTCCCGATGACTTCCGCGACATCTCCCGACGTCGCCATCCTGGGCTACGGCCCGGTGGGCGCGCTCCTGGCGAACCTGCTGGGCCAGGCCGGGCTGTCGGTCACCGTCCACGAGCGCGACACGGCGATCCATGCGCTGCCGCGCGCGGTGCATTTCGATGGCGAGGTGATGCGGATCTTCCAGTCGGTCGGGCTGGCGGAGAAGATCGCCGCGACGACGCGGACCTCGTCGAAGGGCATGCATTTCGTCAATGCCAGCGGCCAGACCCTGATGGTTCGGCGCGGCATCGACGGGCCGGGGCCGCACGGCTGGGCGGGCAACTGGTACTTTCACCAGCCGCATCTCGAAGAGATCCTGCGTGCCGGCGTCGCGCGCTTCCCGAACGTGACGGTCCATCTCGGTCACGAGATCGCCGACGTGGGCGAACTCGACGCCCGCTACATCGTCGGATGCGACGGCGCGCGCTCGCTGGTGCGCCGCGCGATCGGCAGCCGCCAGCACGACCTCGGCCTGCACCAGCCGTGGCTGGTGGTCGATCTTCTGTGCAATCCCGACTCGCCGCGGGTGAAGGCGCTGCCGGACCATACCGTCCAGCTCTGCGATCCAGCGCGGCCGATGACGGTCGTGAACGTCGGCGGCGCGCGGCGCCGCTGGGAGATCATGCTGATGCCGGGCGACGATCCGGAGCGAATGGCCGACCCGGATTTGTTCTGGCCGATGATGGCGCGCTGGGTCGGGCCCGACGACGCACGGATCGAGCGCGCGGCCGTCTACACCTTCCATTCGGTCGTGCAGGAAGGCTGGCGCCGGGGAAAGCTGCTGCTGGCGGGGGATGCCTGTCACCAGACGCCGCCCTTCCTCGGCCAAGGCATGTGCGCGGGGATGCGCGACGCCGGCAACCTCGCCTGGAAGCTCGCCGCCGTGCTGCGCGAGCGCGCGCCCGAATCGCTGCTCGACACCTACGAGAGCGAGCGCCTGCCGCATGTCCGCGCCTTCATCGAACTGGCGGTGACGCTCGGCGCCGTGCTGCAGGAGACCGATCCTGCCGCCGCCGCGGCGCGCGACGCGCGCTTCGCCGCCGGGGCGCAGATGTTCGACTTCCCGCAGCCGCAACTCGGGCCGGGCTGCCGCGCCGACGCGCCGCCGCCTGTCGGCACGATCTTCCCGCAGCCGCGTCTCGCCGACGGACGGCTGATGGACGAGGTCATCGGCCAGCGCTTCGCGATCGTGGGCGACGCCGAGATGCTCGAAGGACTTGAAACCCCGGCCGCCCTGCTCCCGGGCGTCGCTACCGACTGGCTGGCGCGTCACGGTTCACGCGCCGCAATTTTGCGCCCGGATCGCTACGTTTTCGCTCTCGCCAATGACCGCGCGGCCTTGGAAACACACCACCGAGCCGCCATGAACTGGCGAGGCTGATGATCCCTGCGGGAGGCTCGCTGGGAGCCTCCCGACACCGAACATCAGGCCGGCGTGAACATCGGCAGCGGCGGACCGCCGTCGGTCGGCTTGAAGACCAGCTTCACCGGCTGCTCGCACTTCAGCTTGTCGAAGTCGCAGTCGACGATGTTGGTCACCATGCGCGGGCCCTCGGCCAGCGTCACGTACGCCATGGCGTAGGGCACCGGTGCGCGGCGCATCACGCTGAACGAATAGATCGTGCCCTTGCCCGACGCCTCGACCCACTCGGTCTTGTCGCTGAAGCAGAAAGGACAGATCGCTCGCGGATAGTGATGCGCCTGGCCGCAAGCGGTGCACTTGCGCACCAGAAGCTTGCCTTTGCCGGCGGCATCCCAGTAGGCCTGCGTCTCGTCGCTGATGGCGGGCGCGGGCAGCTTGCGTTCCTTGGCCTCGGCCATGGTCTACTCCCTCTCCAGAATGACGGTGGCGCTGCCGTGCCGCAGCCCGAGCGAACCGCCCGTGCCGTGCGCGACCGCCAGATTGCAGTTCGGCACCTGCACCTTCGGGTGCGCCTCGCCGCGGAGCTGGCGCACCGCCTCGAGGACCTTGGTGAGGCCGCCGCGATTGCCCGGATGGTTGCTGCACAGGCCGCCGCCATCGGTGTTGAACGGCAGCTTGCCGGTCCCCGCGATCAGGTTGCCGTCGGCGACGAAGGCGCCGCCCTTGCCCTTCTCGCAGAAGCCCAGGTCCTCGAGCTGCATCAGCACCGTGATGGTGAAGCTGTCGTAGATCGAGGCGTACTTGATATCGGCGGGTTTCACGCCTGCCTCGGCGAACGCCGCCGCGCCGGTGAAGCGCGCGCCGGAATAGGTCAGGTCGACCTTGCCGCCCATCTGGGTCTTCACGAACTCCGAGGCGCCCAGCAGCTTGACCTTCGGCCGCTTCAGCTTGGCCGCGATCTCCGGCGCCACGACGACGATCGCGCCGCCGCCGTCGGTGATGACGCAGCAGTCGAGCCGGTGCAGCGGGTCGGAGATCATCGGCGAGTTCACGACCTCTTCGACCGTGACCACGTCCTTCAGCAGCGCATGCGGATTGTATTGCGCATGGTGCGAGGCGGCGACCTTGATCCAGGCGAGCTGCTCGGAGGTCGTGCCGTACTCGTACATGTGGCGCATGGCGCACATCGCGTACATGTTCACGACGGTCGGACCGTAGGGGAACTCGAACGGCTCGTCGGGCGTCGGCGTGCCGCCGCGGCTGCGCGGCACCGTGCCGGTCGCCATGCCCTCGGCGCGCGGCCGGCCGGCGAGCGTGATCAGCGCCACCTTGCACTTGCCGGCGGCGATCGCCTCGGCGGCGTGGCCGACATGCAGCACGTAGGAGGAGCCGCCGGTGTCCGTCGAATCGACGTGGCGCGGCTTCAGCCCCATGTACTCGACCATGGACATCGGGCCGAGGCCCGGCGCGTCGCCGGCGCAGAAGTAGCCGTCGACATCGTCCTTCGTGAGGCCCGCATCCTCCAGCGCGCCCTTGGCGCACTGGGCGTGGATCTGGGCCAGCGAGATATCCTTCGCGAGACGCGTCGGATGCTCATAGATTCCCGCGATATAGGCCTTGCCTTTGATGCTCATCGGCGAGCCATCCCCCTTGGTCATTGTGCAGCGCACATGGTGGGGGATCGGAGCCTCACAGGAAAGTGCGCTCTTTCGCTGCGAAGAACGATGCTAGGCTCTGCGAAACGACAAGGGAGCGACGCCGCATGATTTTCCGTCTTCTTTCCGTCGTCCTGGCGGCGGTGTTTGCCTCCGCAGGCGCGGCACAGGCTCAAGGAAAGGCCGAGCTGCTCTGGTACAGCCAGGCCGCCTTCAAGCTCACGACCCAGAGCGGCAAGGTCATCATGATCGATCCCTGGATCATGGGCGCCACCAAGATCCCGCCGGAGCTGAAGGACCTCGACAAGATCGGCAAGGTCGACCTGATCCTGGTAACCCATGGCCATGGCGATCATCTCGGCGACGCGATGGAGATATCGAAGCGGAACAACGCGCCGATCTGGGCGCCCGCGGGCCTCAACCAGACCCTGTCGACGCTCGGGATGATGCCCGCCAACCTCGTGCCGCGCATGAGCAAGGGCGGTACCATCGAGCCCTTCCCCGGCGTCAAGATCACCATGGTCCATGCCGACCATTCCTCGGAGATGATCCTGAAGGACCCGGCCACCGGCAAGGACACGAGCTTCGCCGCCGGCGAACCCTGCGGGTTCGTCATCGAGCTGGAGAACGGCTTCAAGATCTACCACATGGGCGATACCGGCCTGTTCGGCGACATGAAGCTGATCGGCGAATACTACAGGCCCGACCTGGTGCTGATCCCGATCGGCGGCCATTACGTGATGGATCCGAAGGCCGCCGCCTACGCCACCAAGGAGCTGATCAAGCCGAAGATGGCGTGGCCAATGCACTATGCCAGCAACCCGTTCCTCCGCGGCACGCCCGCCGAATACAAGGCGGCGCTGGGCCAGACCTCGATCGAAGTGATCGACGCCGAGCCGGGCACGAAGAAGACGTTCTAGTGCTGGGGGCGCGCCACTCCAGTGGCGCGTCTTTCTCTATGTTCGATGATCAGTCGCCCGCGACGTCGCGGGCGCCGGGGGTGCGGGCGCGGAATTCCTCGGGGGCCTCGCGGCCGGCGTCGGTGAAGGCCTTCTTCACCGCGGCGACGTTGGGTCCGAAGATGCCCTTGCGATTGTCCTTGGCCCACTGGTTCGAGTTGACGATCGTGTCGAGCGACCCTTGGAAGCGCGGCATGACGTAGCGCGCGAACAGCTCGTAGGAACGCAGGGTCTGCTCGCGCGTCGCCCATTCGTGGGCGCGGAACAGGACGCCGCCGAAGCCGCCGTTGGAGAAGCCGAGCAGCCGCTCGATCCCCTTGGCCACCGTGTCGGGACTGCCGACCAGGGTCGTGCCCATCTTCACGCCGTCGCGCAGCGGATCGTCGGCGCGGCCCGGCGGGCGGCCGAGCGTGTCCTCGAAGTAGGTCACGGTCTCGCGGCGCTCGCCGGCATGGACCTCGCGCAGAGCCTGCTCGTCGTCCTCCGTCACGTGGCAGTTCACCACGACCCGCCACTTGCCGCGGTCGGCCGTCTTGCCGTGCTTGGCTGCCGTCTCCTCGTAGATGCCCCACTGCTTGCCGAGCATCTCCGGGCCGCCCGGGATGCCGGCACCGATCGACAGGACACCGAGCCCGTGCTTGCCGGCTGCGATCATGCCCGACGGGGTGATGGTGCTGGCGCAGGCGATCGGGAAATGCGGATAGCTGTAGGGCGCGAGATGCAGCCGCGCCTCCTTAAGCTCGAACCAGTCGGTCTTCATCGTGACCGGCTCCTTGCACTCGAGCAGGCGCATGATCGCCTCAAGCGCCTCCTCCATGCGCGGCCGCTGGGTCGAGGGATCGATGCCCATCATGTAGGCGTCCGAGGGCAGCGCGCCCGGGCCGCAGCCCAGCATCGTGCGGCCGCGCGACATGTGATCGAGCTGCACGAAGCGGTTCGCGACCATCAGCGGATGGTGATACGGAAGGCTGGTGACGCCCGAGCCGAGGCGGATGTAGCGCGTGCGCTCGATGGCGGCGGCGATGAACACTTCCGGTGAGGCGATGGTTTCCCAGCCGGCGGAATGGTGCTCGCCGATCCAGGCCTCGTCGTAACCCAGTTCATCGATCCACTCGATCAGCTCCATGTCGCGCGCCATCGAGAGCGTCGGGTTCTCGCCCACACGATGGAACGGCGCCAGGAAGATGCCGAACGTAAGTCCCTTGTGATTGCCGGTCTGTGCCATGAAGTCCTCCGTCGCGCGCGACGGTAGCATGCGCGTGGCGTTGACCGCAGCACCGGCTTCCGCAGATCATCGCGCGATGACCGAGGCTTCTTCCCAACCGCTCGCGCGCTTCACAATCGTCGAGGTGAACGACGCGAAAGTGCCATTCTGCCTGCGTCTTGCGACGTCCCTCGCCACGAAGATCGCGGCCGATCTCGGCGCCGACGTGCTCAAGATCGAGCCGACGGGCGGCGACCCGGTGCGCCAGGCGCCGCCACTGCTGCCGCAGGGCGGAAGCGCGCTGTTCCAGTTCCTCAACACCTCGAAGCGCTCCCTGACGCTCGATCTGGCGAGCGAGTCCGGCCGCACCGCGCTAGCCGAGCTCGTCGACAAGGCCGACGTCGTGCTGTTCGAGGAGCCGGCCTCGGTGGCGGCGTCCCTGCGCGGCATAAAGGCGACGCCGATCGAGATCGCGGCCTTTCCGGTCGAAATGGAAGCGGCCCGACGGCCCGTCAGCGAGCTGGCGATCCAGGCGCTGGGTGGGCTGATGCACATGGTGGGTGAACCGGAGCGCAAGCCGCTGAAGCTGGGCGGTCATCAGGCGTCCTACGCCGCGGGCCTCACCGCCTTCACTGGACTCATGGCGGCGCTGGCGGCGCGCGATGCCGGGCGACGGGCGCCTGCGGTGCGCGTCTCACTCGCCGAAGTCATGCAGTGGGTAAACTGGAAGGCCGCGTCCGGCGCCGCCGCCTCGGGCCTCTCGCCCGGTCGCGAGGGCCGGAATTCGGAATTCCAGGTCCTGCCCTGCCGCGACGGACATGTGGCGGTGGTCTATACGGTGACCCAATGGCCGGCGACGCGCGCGTTGGTCGGCGATCCCCGGCTCGATGATCCGAAGTTCAACACCCGAGCGGGCCGGCGAAAGAACATCGCCGAACTCTATGCAGCGCTCGCGCCGTGGTTTGCCGACAAGACGCGCGAGGAGATCCAGAAGGTCGCGCAGGCCAAGGGCGTGCCTTTCGGTCCGATCTTCTCGCCCGCCGAATTGCTGCAGACCGAGCAATATGTGGCGCGCGGCTTTCTGGCCGAACTGCAGCATCCGACGCAGGGCCGGTTGCGACTCCCACAACTCCCCGTGCAATGGAACGGCCGGTCGTTCGCGCCGCGGCCCGCGCCACCTCTTTCGCCTCCCCATTCAAATGGGGAGGTGCCCTCGCCGTACGAGGGCGGAGGGGTCAAAGGCCAACCCGCGAAAGATATGACCCCTCCGCCGCGGATGACCGCGACACCTCCCCATTTGAATGGGGAGGTTTGCGAGCGTCCCCTCGCCGGCATACGCGTCCTCGACTTCGGACTGCTGACCGCCGGGGCGAACACATCGGCCATGCTGGCCGACCTGGGTGCAGACGTGATCAAGATCGAGTCCGGCGCCTATCTCGATCCCTTCCGCGTGGTCGGCAAGATCGATAGCGACGAGGGCTGGTGGAACCGCTCGCCACAGTTCCGCTTCACCAACCGCAACAAGCGTGGGCTGGCGCTGAACCTCAAGGATCCCGAGGGCCAGCGCGTGATCCGCGAGTTGGCCGCGAAGTGTGACGTCGTGGTCGAGAATTTCCGCCGCGGCGTGCTCGATCGCGCCGGCCTCGGCTACAAGGATCTGAGCGCGATCAATCCGCGCCTGGTGTTCGCCGCCATCTCAAGCCAGGGCGATACGGGGCCGGAGCGCATGAACGTCTCGTTCGGCAGCACGCTCGACGCCACATCGGGCATCGCCTCGCTCACGGGATACGAGGGCGAGGAGCCGCGGATCTCAGGCATGGACGTGAACTATCCCGACCAGATCGTGTCGCTGTTCGCCACCGGCATCGTGATCGCCGCCGTCACCGAGGCGCGTCGCACCGGCAAGGGCGCGTTCCTCGATTTCTCCCAGCGCGAGGTCGCGTCCTTCACGCTCGGGGAGGAGATACTCGCGGCTTCGGCCGATCCCGTGCACCGGCTCGCGCCTCGGGGGAACCGCGAACCCGGCGTGGCGCAGCAGGACGCCTACCGTTGCGCCGACGGCAAGTGGCTGGCCGTCACGCTCGGTGCCCCCGATCCTTCGATGGCGGCATTCTGCGCCGGCATGAATCGCGACGCGGCGCTGGCGGCGCTGCTCGCCAAGGGTGTTGCCGCCGCTCCCTGTCTCGACGGCAACGATCTGCTGCGCGACACAGCCTTGCAGGGCGTCACGCTCGTGCGCGACGAGAACGGCGGCCTTGTGAAAGGCCTGCCATACCGGCTCGACGGCGAGGGTCTCGCGATCGAGCGGCCCGCACCCGATCTCGGTCAGCACACCGACGAAGTGTTGCGCGAACTGCTGGGCTACGACGAGGCCCGGCTGAAGCAATTGAACGACAGCGGCGTCACCGCGACCACGCCCACCATCGGAGAGGTTTGATCCATGCCGCGCGCCGAAGTTCACAAGCTGATGGAGCGCATGGCGATCCCCGCCATCGCCGCCCCGATGTTCCTGGTCTCCAATCCCGCCCTGACCCTGGCCTGCTGCGGCGAAGGCCTGATGGGCAGTTTCCCGGCCCACGGCACGCGCAGCCGCGAGGAATTCCAGGCCTGGCTCGACGAGATGGTCGAGGGCATGAAGCGGCTGGAGGATGCCGGCAGGAAGCCCGCGCCTTGGGCCGTGAACCTGGTCGTCCATGCCTCGAACCCGCGCTACCAGGGCGATCTCGAACTCGCCGAGAAATACAAGGTGCCGGTGATCCTTACCTCGAAAGGCGCCCCGGGCGATGCCATAAAGCGCATCCATGGCTGGGGCGCCGTCGCGCTCCACGACATCGCCAACCGGCGTCATGCCGAAAAGGCGCTCGAGGCGGGAGTCGACGGCGTGATCGCGGTGGCGGGCGGAGCCGGCGGCCATACCGGCACCATCAATCCCTTCGCCCTGATGAACGAGGTGCGCCAGCTGGGTGACAGCTTCGCCGTGGTGCTGGCCGGCGGCCAGACGACGGGCCGCGACGTGCTGGCGGCGGAGGCGATGGGCGCCGATCTCGCCTATATCGGCACGCGCTTCATCGCGACCCGCGAGGCGATGGCGGCGCAGGCGCACAAGGACATGATCCTGGGCACGCGCGCGACCGACGTGTTCCTCACCGCCTCGATCGACGGCGCCCCGGCCAACTGGCTGACACCGAGCCTGCTGGCCGCCGGCATCGACCTCGACGTGCTGCGCACCACCCTGCCCGGCAAGATCGTCGGCGCGCAGGAGAACAAGAAGCGCTGGAAGGACATCTACACGGCGGGCCACGGCGTCGGGAACATCGAGGACATCCCGGCCGCCGCCGATCTGGTCCGCCGTCTCGTCGGCCAGTATCGCGAAGCGAAGTCTGAAATGGCGCACAGGCTCGCGAGCCGCGCCGCGGCGTAGACGGTGGGCGCTGCCCTGCTCTACGCTCCGGCTCCAGCGTTTCGAGGGGATATCGCGTGAAGACAAAGGCAGCGGTCTGTTACGAAGCCGGCAAGAACCTCGAGATCGAGACCGTCGATCTCGAAGGGCCGAAGTTCGGCGAGGTGCTGGTCGAGATCAAGGCGTCGGGTGTGTGTCACACCGACGAGTTCACGCGGTCCGGCGGAGATCCCGAGGGCTTGTTCCCCGTGATCTTCGGCCATGAGGGCGCGGGCGTCGTGGTCGATGTCGGGCCGGGAATCGTGTCGCTGAAAAAGGGCGATCACGTGATTCCGCTCTACACGCCGGAATGCCGCCAGTGCAAATCCTGCGTCTCGGGCAAGACCAACCTCTGCACGTCGATCCGCGCTACGCAGGGACAGGGCGTGATGCCCGACGGCACCTCGCGCTTCTCGATCAAGGGCCGGAAGATCCATCACTACATGGGCTGCTCGACCTTCTCGAACTACACGGTGCTGCCCGAGATCGCGCTGGCCAAGATCCGCCCCGACGCGCCGTTCGACAAGGTCTGCTACATCGGCTGCGGTGTCACCACCGGCATCGGCGCGGTGATCAACACCGCCAAGGTCGAGGCCGGCGCCAATGTCGTGGTGTTCGGCCTGGGCGGCATCGGCCTCAACGTGCTGCAGGGCGCGCGCATGGTCGGCGCCAACATGATCGTCGGCGTGGATCTCAACCCGGCGCGCGAGGCGCTCGGCCGCAAGTTCGGCATGACGCACTTCGTGAACCCGAAGGATCTGGGCGACAAGGATCTCGTCGCGCATCTCGTCGAGCTGACGGACGGCGGCGCGGATTACAGTTTCGAATGCGTCGGCAGCACCAAGCTGATGCGCCAGGCGCTGGAATGCTGCCACCGCGGCTGGGGCAAGTCGGTGATCATCGGCGTCGCCGGCGCGGGCCAGGAGATCGCCACCCGCCCGTTCCAGCTCGTCACCGGCCGCACCTGGATGGGCACAGCCTTTGGCGGCGCCAAGGGCCGCCGCGACGTGCCGAAGATCGTCGACTGGTACATGGACGGCAAGATCGACATCGATTCGCTGATCACCCACACGATGCCGGTCGAGAAGATCAACGACGCGTTCGACCTGATGCACAAGGGCGAGTCGATCCGCAGCGTCGTCACGTTCTAGTCGTCAAATCCTGAAGGAAGCCACGCCATGACCGTGCGAAAGCTGGGCGGAGCCACCATCGAGAAGGTCGAGGAGATCTGCGGTCCGGGCTTCAAGCCCGGCCGGATGTTCCCGAAGTTCGATCAGGAGGCCTTCGATGCCCAGAAGGGCTGGATGGTGCCGGAGCACGTGCAGGAGGGCAGCGACCGGCTGATCGGCTCAGTCCACACCTGGATCGTGAAGACGCCCCGGCACACGATCCTGATCGACACCTGTCTCGGCAATCACAAGCAGCGCCATAATCCCGGCTGGAGCGGCCTTAACACGCCGTTCCTCGACCGGCTGAAGGCCTGCGGCTGCCCCGCCGAATCCGTCGACTTCGTGATGTGCACCCACCTGCATGTCGACCATGTCGGCTGGAACACAAAGCTCGAGAATGGCCGCTGGGTGCCGACCTTTCCCAATGCGAAGTATCTCTTCGCCAAGCGCGAGTACGCGCACTGGGAGAGCGAGCGCAAGGCCCAGGGTGAAGGCAAGGTGAACGATGGGTCGTTCGACGATTCGGTGCTGCCGGTCGTCGAGGCCGGCCGGGCAGTGATGATCGAGAGCGACCACCAGCCCGACCCGCTGCTCACCATCAAGGACTATCCCGGGCACACGCCGGGTTCTATCGCAATCAACCTCAGGGACCAGGGCAAGCAGGCCTGCTTTTCGGGTGACATCATGCACCACCCGATCCAGGTCTATCACCCCGACTGGTCGAGCCAGTTCTGCTGGGACCAGGCGATGTCGGCGGTCTCACGCCGCAAGCTCCTCGAGGATTGCGTCGAGAGCAATGCTCTGCTTTGCCCTGCCCACTTCCCCGGAGCCAATGCCGGCTACGTCAAACCCGAGGGCAACTCGTTCAGGATCGAGTGGGATCGATGACGCATCTCTTCGCTGGGGGCACGCCACTCCAGTGGCGCGATCATCTCCCGAACCGCCAAAGACGCGCGACTGGAGTCGCGCGCCCCCGGCAGGACGCATCATGAAGCTCGAACCGCTGCTCGACGGCCTATCGTTCGGCGAAGGCCCGCGCTGGCGCGACGACCGGCTCTATTTCTCCGACTTCTATGTCCACCAGGTCCGGACCGTCGACGAGAGCGGCACGAGCGAGACGATCGTCGAGGTGCCAGGCCAGCCCTCGGGACTGGGATGGCGTGCGGACGGCACGATGCTGATCGTCAGCATGACCGACCGCCGGCTGATGCGCTTCGCGGGCGGCAAGCTCACGGTCGAAGCGGAACTGGGGGGAATCGCGACCGGCCTGTGCAACGACATGATCGTCGACGCCAAGGGCCGCGCCTACGTCGGCAATTTCGGCTTCGACCGCCACGCCGGCGAAGCCCCCCGCCCGGCGGTGCTGGCCCGCGTCGATCCCGACGGCTCCGTCCATGCGGCAGCGAACGAGCTGATGTTCCCCAATGGCTCCGTCATCACGCCCGACGGCAAGACGATGATTATCGCCGAGACCTTCGCCAAGCGGCTCACCGCCTTCGACCTCGCCGAGGACGGCACCCTGTCCAACCGGCGCGTCTGGGCGGAGACGCCGAACTGCAATCCCGACGGCATCTGCCTCGATGCCGAGGGCGCCGTCTGGGTCACCGGCGCCTTCACGCACCACATGATCCGCGTCTTCGAAGGCGGCAGGGTCACCCACGATCTCGATCTCGGCGAGCGCGCGGCCTATGCCTGCATGCTGGGCGGCACGGACCGTCGCACGCTCTTCGTCGTGACCAACAGCGGCAGCGGCCCAGCCATTGCCGACAAGAAGGACGGGCGCATCGAGACGATGCGCGTCGACGTGCCCGGCGCCGGCCTGCCCTAGGAGGAAACCGTGAAAGGTCCAGAGGACGATGCCGGGCTGGCCGGCAAGGTAGCGATCGTTTCCGGCGGCGGCGCCGCCGGCGACGGCATCGGCAACGGACGTGCCGCGGCGATCCTGCTGGCCCGCGCGGGCACTCATGTGCTGGTGGCCGACCGCGACCTGAAGCTCGCGCAGCGCACCGTCGAAATGATCCAGGCCGAGGGCGGCCATGCCGCGGCCCATGCCGGCGACATGACGCAGGAGGCCGAGTGCAAGCGGCTGGTCGATGCTGCGGTCGATCGCTGGGGACGGCTCGACTTCCTCGACAACAACATCGGCATCGGCAGCCGCGGTTCCGTCGTCGAGGAGAAGCCCGAGGAGTTCCGCCGCGTCATGCAGGTGAACGTCGAGACGATGTTCCTGCTCTCGAGGCATGCGATCCCGGCCATGATCAAGACCGCGAAGGGCGGCTCGATCGTCAACATCTCGTCGATCTCGGCGCTGCGGCCGCGCGGTCTCACGACCTACACGACCTCCAAGGCCGCCGTCATCGGCCTCAGCCAGGCGATGGCGGTCGATCATGGCCGCGACGGCATCCGCGTGAACTGCATCTGCCCCGGGCCGGTCTATACGCCCATGGTCTATGCCCGCGGCAACGGCATGAGCGAGGCCGCCCGCGCCCAGCGTGCCAGGGCCTCCGTCCTCAAGACCGAGGGGACGGGCTGGGATGTCGGCCATGGCGTGCGCTTCCTGCTGAGCAACCATGCCCGCTACATCACCGGCCAGGTGCTCGTCATCGACGGCGGCGTCACCCTGCAGGGCCCGGAGCGCGATTCACAGGATCACTGACGTCGACTGACACGAGTGTCATCCCGAGCGCAGCGAGGGATCTTTAAAGCAACAGCAAGGATCCCTCGCCTTCGGCTCGGGATGACAATGAGGAGGAAAACACAAGATGGCCCGCCTGCCCTATCTCGAACCTGACCAGGTCGCGCCCGAGTATCGCGACATGCTCAAGCGCAATACCAACCTGCACAAGCTCCTGGTCAATTCGCCCGACATGGCGCGGGCCTTCAGCGGGCTGGGCGGCTACATCCGCTTCAAGAGCAAGCTCGATCCCCGCCTGCGCGAACTGGCCATCCTGCAGGTCGGCTGGCTGGAGAAGTCGGAATACGAGTTCACCCACCACGTGAAGATCGGCAAGGAGTTCGGGGTCACCGACGAGGACATCAAGGGCCTGATGGCCGAGACCGAGGGCAAGCCCTCGCAACTCGAACCGCTCGCCAAGGCGATCCTCAGGGGCGCGCGCGAGATGGTGCGGGACCTCGCAATGTCCGAGGCAACCTTCGCCGAGATCAAGAAGGACCTGTCGAACGAGCACATGACCGACCTTGTGCTCACCATCGCCTTCTACTGCGCAGTCGTCCGCGTGCTCGCCACCATGCAGATCGACAACGAGCCCCAGTACAAGGAAGTCCTGAAGCAGTATCCGATCCCGGGAGTGAAATGATGCGCCTGAAAGATCGAGTCGCCATCGTCGTCGGCGCCGGACAGAGCCCCGGCGAAGGCATGGGCAACGGCCGCGCCACCGCCCTCACCTTCGCGCGCGAGGGCGCCAAGGTCCTCTGCGTCGATCACAATCTCGACTCGGCGAAGGAAACGGTCGAGATGATCGGCGCCAACCAGGGAACGGCGGTCGCCTTCAAGGCCGACGTGACCAAAGGCGCCGACCTCAAGGCCATGGTCGACGAGACGGATGCGCGCTGGGGCCGGGTCGACATCCTGCACAACAATGTCGGCGTCTCGCTGGCGGGTGGCGATGCCGAACTGCTCGACATCACCGAGGAAGCCTTCGACCGCTGCACCGCGATCAACCTCAAGAGCTGCATCTTCGCCGCCAAGCATGTGCTGCCGATCATGCGCGCGCAGCAGAGCGGCGTGATCATCAACATCTCGTCGATGGCGGTCATCACCACCTATCCCTACGTCGCCTACAAGGCGACCAAGTCGGCGATGGTTTCGTTCACCGAGCAGCTGGCCTACCAGAATGCGCAATACGGCATCCGCGCCAACGTGATCCTGCCCGGGCTGATGAACACGCCCATGGCCGTCGACACGAGGGCACGCACCTTCAAGAAGAGCCGCGCCGAGGTCGAGGCCGAGCGCGATTCGAAGGTGCCGCTGCGCAAGAAGATGGGTACCGGCTGGGATGTCGCCAATGCCGCCCTGTTCCTGGCGTCCGACGAGGCGAGCTTCATCACCGGCGTGACCCTGCCGGTCGATGGCGGCGCCAGCGTGCGACGCGGCTAGAGGCACGGACCTTGCGTCGGCACGCACCATGAAACGACTTGCCGGCAAGACCGCCCTCATCACCGGTGCCTCCTCGGGCATCGGCCGCGCCATCGCCAGGAAGTTCCACGCGGAAGGGGCAACGCTCCTGCTGATGGACATCACGGAGGCGGTGGTCGAGGGTGGCGAGCCGACGCACAGGATACTGGACGTGCCCTTCTTCCAGGGCGACGTCTCGAAGGAGCAGGATGTCGAGGAAGCGGTGCGGCGTGCGGCCCTGCCGACCGGCCGGCTCGACATCGTGGTCAACGACGCCGCGATCCGGTCGGCGAAGAAGCTCACCGACACCAGCCTCGAGGACTGGAACCGGGTGATGGAGGTGAACGTCACCGGCGTGTTCCTGATGTGCCGGGCCGCCGTGCGCCGGATGCTCACGCAGGAGATCCGCAACGAGGCGCGCGGGCGCATCGTCAACATCTCCTCGCAGCACGGCATGATCTCCTCGCCGGAGGATTTCTCCTACGGCGTCTCGAAGTCGGCCGTGGTCTACATCACGCGCCAGATCGCCTCGGACTACGGGCGCGACAGCGTGATCTGCAATGCCGTCGCGCCGGGCAAGATCCTCACCGGCAAGACCGGTCGCGCGATCGAACCGCGCTGGATCGACTATTCGCATGCCCGCACGCCCCTGCCGCGCCTCGGCCGTTCCGAGGACGTCGCCAACGCCGCCCTGTTCCTCGCCTCCGACGAGGCGACCTTCATCACCGGCGAGAATTTGATGGTCGACGGCGGCTGGATGGCAAACTGAAACAATGCCGTGGGACAAAGGCGCAATGTGGCGCTACTACAATCCGGTCGACGTGAAGTTCGGCGCTGGCGTGTTCGAGACGTTGAGCACGGTGCTGGCAGGTCGGGCCTACTGTCTGGTTACCTATGACGAGGCCAATGGCGGCGGCGTTTTCGCCCACCTGACACGGCGCGTTGTGGAATTGGCCGGATCTCCCGCGATCATGGTCCGCAATATCGGCCCCAATCCCGATTATGTCGGGCTCGCGGAGTCCTGCCGGACCTATGCCTCGGCGACACGCCCCGTGGAGGCCATCGTGGCGCTGGGCGGGGGCTCGGTAATCGATGCCGCTAAGGTGCTGGCCGCCGCAGACGGCGACTTCGAGACGGTGAGGCCCCATCTCGAAGCCGGCACGGACGGCAACGAACTCGGCCGCACGCCGATCATCGCCATCCCCACCACCGCCGGCACCGGCAGCGAGGTCACGTCCTGGGCCACCGTCTGGAATACGGTTGCGATGAAGAAGTACTCGCTGGCCCGCGAGACGCTGTATCCTGAGACGGCCCTTGTCGATCCGCTACTGATGCTCGACCTGCCGCGCGCCATCACGATCAGTACAGGCCTCGATGCGTTGAGCCACGCGCTGGAGAGTATCTGGAACGTGAACGCCAATCCGGTTTCGAGTTCGCTGGCCGAAGTGGCCGCGCGCGGAGTGATCGAAGTCCTGCCGCTGCTGGCCGACGATCTGCGAAACAAGCCCCTGCGTACGCGGCTGGCGCGCGCCAGCCTGTTCGCGGGACTAGCGTTCTCCAACACGCGGACCGCACTCGCCCATTCGCTGTCCTATCATCTGACCCTGCACCACGGAGTCCCGCATGGAATCGCCTGCTCCTTCAGCTTGCCGATGGTGATGCGCGCCGTCGCGGGCTGCGACGATGCTTGCGATGCCTCGCTGCGGCGGATCTTCGGCAACGACCTGGTCGCCGGTGCCGCACGGCTGGAGTCCTTCCTGGAAAAACTCGGCATATCGACCGATGCCACCGCTTACGGCGTCGCCGCCGGTGACTGGTCGCGTCTCGTCGACGACGCCCTGAAGGGCGACCGCGGGCGTAACTTCATCGGACGCCGGGAGGCGCGATTGGGCGAATCTGCACCTTGATGGCCGCCGATTTCATGTCGTGGAAACGGCGTGCCATGATCCGATAGGACAATCCGCCAGCCGGACGGGCGCTCTCGACGGGGGACCTGCACCGCGCCATCCTGCCCGTCAACGGATGTGGGAGGACAAAAGATGCGGCTATCGATCGGGCTTCTCGGCATCGCGGCGGCGCTCGGCCTTTCGGCCGGGCCGGCGCTCGCGCAGAAGAGCGGCGGCACCCTCAAGATGTACATTGCGGACAACCCGCCCAGCACCTCGATCCACGAGGAGGCGACGACCTCGACGGTCGTGCCGTTCATGGGGCTCTACAACAATCTCGTCGTCTTCGATCAACAGATCCCGCAGAACAGCATGGAGACGATCCGCCCGGATCTGGCCGAAAGCTGGTCGTGGAGCGAGGACGGCAAGAAGCTGACCTTCAAGCTGGTCGGCAATGCCAAGTGGCATGACGGCAAGCCCTTCACCTCGGCCGACGTGAAGTGCACCTGGGACATGCTGGCGGGCAAGAGCGAGAACCAGAAGCTGCGCAAGAATCCACGGACCTCCTGGTACTGGAACCTGAAGGAGGTCACGACCAACGGTGACCGCGAGGTGACCTTCCATCTCGGCCAGCCGCAGCCCTCGCTCCTGATCTTGCTCGCCTCCGGCTACAGCCCCGTCTACTCCTGCCACGTTCCGACAGCGCAGATGCGTACAAAGCCGATCGGCACGGGTCCCTTCAAGCTTGGCGAATTCAAGCAGAAGGAGATAGTGAAGCTCGTCCGCAACCCGGACTACTTCAAGAAGGGCAAACCCTACCTTGATGGCATCGAGATGCCGATCGTGCCGGCCCGTGGTACCGCCATGCTTGGCTTCGTGTCGGGCCGCTACGACATGACGGCGCCCTACGCGGTCACCATCCCTCTGCTCAAGGATATCAAGACGCAGGCCGCAAACGCCGTTTGCGAGGTCGCGCCGATGAACAACAACACCAACCTGATCGTGAACAGCGCAGCGCCGCCGTTCGACAATGTCGATATCCGCCGCGCGATGCTGCTCACCATCGACCGCAAGTCGTTCATCGACATTCTTGCGCAGGGCTACGGCGAGGCTGGCGGCGTCATGGAACCGGCGCCTGGCGGCGTCTGGGGCATGCCGAAGGAGTTGTTCGACAAGGTCCAGGGATATGGACCCGACGTCGCCAAGAACCGGGCCGAGGCGCAGGCCCTGATGAAGAAGGCGGGCTATGGGCCCGACAACAGGCTGAAGCTCAAGGTCTCGACCCGCAACCACCTGCTCTATCGTGACCCGGCCGTGATCCTGATCGATCAGCTCAAGGAGATCTACATCGACGGCGAACTCGACCTGGTCGACACCGCCTTGTGGTTCAACAAGGTCGCGCGCAAGGACTACTCGATTGGGCTCAACACCACCGGCAACGGCGTCGACGATCCCGACCAGACCTACTTCGAGCACTATGCTTGCAAGTCGGAGCGCAACTATGTCGGCTACTGCAATCCCGAGATCGAGAAGCTCTTCCCCATCCAGTCGGCCGAGCGCGACATCGAGAAGCGCAAGAAGCTGGTCTGGGAAATCGACAAGCAGATCCTCGAGGAAGGCTTTCGCCCGATCATCATGTGGAACGCCTCGGGAAGCTGCTGGCATCCCCATGTGAAGGGCTTCCGCCCGATGGTGAACAGCCTCTACAACGGCTCGCGCTTCGAGGACGTCTGGCTCGACAAGTAGCCGACACGGCGAAAGCCCAGGACCGCCGAAAGCCGCGCCCCGTTGCGCGGCTTTCGTGCGATGGGGCCTGACAGCACGGGGTCGCCGAGAGTACTGTCCGGACCAACGGAGGCTGCGCGCAACGTCGCCCCTTACGAGACTCCCGGGAGGAGCCAAGATGAGATCGCCATGCCGGCTGACGCGCCGACACGCCCTGACGGGCGCTCTGCTGCTTGCATCACCGACGCTCGCGACCGGCAAGGCCCTGGCCGCCGACTGGCCGGAGCGCTCGATCCGGATGATCATCCCGTTCGCCGCGGGCTCGGGCGCCGACACGGTGGGCCGGACCTTCGGTGAGCAGCTCGCGAAGGCTCTGGGGCAGCCGGTCGTGATCGACAACAAGGGCGGCGCCGGCGGCCTGCTGGGCACGGCCGAGGGCGCCCGGGCGCCGGCCGACGGCTACACGCTGCTGCTCACCTCACAGGGCGCGACCGTCTTCAACATGGGTCTCTACAAGGCGCCGGGCTACGATCCGCTGAAGGATTTCATTCCGGTGTCGACGACCGGCATCCTGACCAACGTCATGGTCGTCTCGACCGCCAACCCCGCCAACACGGTCGCCGACGTGATCGCCCAGGCGCGCGCCAAGCCGGGCGAGCTCACCTACGGATCGAGCGGCGTCGGCAGCAGCCTGCACATGTCGGGCGTCATCCTGGAGCAGCGCACCGGCGTCAAGCTGCAGCACGTGCCCTATCGCGGCGCGCCCGCCGCGGTGCTCGCCGTGATCAATGGCGAGGTCACCACGGGCTTCTTCAATGCGCCCACGGTCGTGAGCCAGATCAAGGCCGGCAAGCTGAAGGCGCTGGCCGTCACCACGAAGGATCGCTCCGTAATCCTGCCCGACGTGCCGACCATGATGGAGACCGGCATCCCGGACTACGTGGTCGCCACCTGGCTGGGCTTCGCGGTGCCGACCGGAACACCCGCGCCGATCGTGGCCCGGCTCAACACCGAGATCGGCCGCATCGCGCGGATGCCGGAGGTCAAGGAGAAGCTGCTGGTCCAGGGCTTCGAGGTCCTGCCGCCCGACACGCCCGCCGCCGCCCGCAAGCTGATCGAGGACGACCAGGCGGTATGGCTGCCGATCATCAAGGCGTCGGGCGCGACGGCCGAGTAGTCAGTCCCCGGCTGCCACGTCGTTGCGCGGCGAGCCTGCAATCTCCTGGATCAGCTTTTTCGTCAGAGAACGACCGAACGCTCCGTGGTTCTCGGCGACGATTGTGAAGGCGCCGGGTCCGCCGATCACGTTCTCCCGGAAGTACTTTTCGAGCCCGCCCGGCGGGTTGGTGTGCTCGGGCCGGAACGCCTCCTCGATCGGGGTCAGGATCACCAGCGCGTTTATGACGACGTTCTTCGCCACTGCATCGTCGCGCGCGTCGGTGATCGCGCGGCCGCCGATGTTGTTGCCGTCGCCCGATACGTCGATCACCCGCCGGTCCGAGGCGTACGGCGCGCGCTCGAATTGTGCCACGGCGAAGTCGATCGCGGCGCTGATCGAGGTGCTGCCGGCAAAGGAGCGGGGTGTCTCGATCAGCCGGTCGCCGAAGCGGCGGGCCGAGGCGCCGTCGCCGATCACCATCCAGTCGATGACGACCTTCTGCATGTTGGCCGACGCCCATTCGACGAAGCATACGGCGATGCGCCGGTTGGGGCCCGACGTGATCGCCCGGACGACATCCGGATGGGTGATCGCGGCGGCTGCGCCTTCCCGCTGCAGCCTGAACTTGGGATCGGTCACGCTGCGCGAGACGTCGGCGGCCAGCACCAGCAGCATGTCGACCGGCTCCGCTGCCCGCGCCGCCGGGGAGAAGCACGCCAGGGCCAGTCCGACCAGCGCGACAAGGATCTTCATGGCTCGGCTCCCCTGCTTACCCGGTTCGACCGAGTATAAGGCTGCTGCAGCAACCCGCGACCGCCGGGGGCCCGGAATGCGCGACAAAGTCGTGATTGCGACTTACTTGCATATTGTGGACGTTCATGCTGCACTGCACTATATCCTTCCGGCCGGTGTTCGCCGGGACCCGTAGCGTAGGAGCGTTTGCGTGAGCGCGTTGAGAAACGAGACCGTTTTGTCGGTGCATCACTGGACCGACGAGTTGTTCAGCTTCCGGACCACCCGCGACAAGGGTTTCCGTTTCGCCAGCGGGCAGTTCACGATGATCGGCCTGAAGCTCGAGGGCAAGCCGGTGCTCCGCGCCTACTCCATCGCCAGCCCGCACTACGGGAACGAGTTGGAGTTCTTCTCCATCAAGGTGCCCGACGGCAAGCTCACCTCGCACCTCAAGAACCTGGTGCCAGGGGATCCGGTGCTGGTCGGCGCCAAGGCGGTCGGCACGCTGCTGCTCGACAGCCTCACCCCCGGCCGCAATCTCTACCTGCTGGGCACCGGTACCGGCCTCGCCCCTTTCCTGTCGCTGGTGCGCGATCCGGACGTCTACGAGCGCTTCGAGAAGGTCATCCTGGTCCATGGCTGCCGCCATGTCCGCGACCTCGCCTACCGCTCGGCGCTGGCCGACGAGTTGCCGGCCGACGAGATCCTGGGCGACATGGTGCGCGACAAGCTGGTCTATTATCCGACCGTCACCCGCGAGCCCTTCAAGTATCGCGGCCGCATCTCCCATCTGATCGAAAACGGCACCCTGGCGAAAGACGTCGGCCTGCCGCCGATGTCGCGCGAAAACGACCGGTTCATGCTGTGCGGTTCCGTCCAGATGCTGGCCGACATCCGCGCCCTGCTCGAAGGCATGGGCCTCAGCGAGGGCAGCACCACCACCCCGGGCGAGTTCGTCGTCGAAAAGGCCTTCGTCGAGTAGTCGGTTCCGCTTCGCGAGCCCCTTCAAGTAGCGTGCGACGGTGGCCGGCGGCTAGGATGCCGGCGACAAACGCAGGCCGTCAGGCTCGGGAAGAGGATTGCAAGTGACACTACCGCTCGAGGGAGTTCGCGTCATCGAGGTGGGCCAGGCGCTGGCCGGTCCGCTGGCCGGGGTGATCCTGGCCGACATGGGCGCCGACGTGATCAAGATCGAGAAGCCGGATGGCGGCGACGATGCCCGCATCTGGGGCCCTCCGTTCGGCCCCGACGGCAAGACCTCGCTCTATTTCTATTCCCAGAACCGCAACAAGCGCTCGGTCGTTCTCGACCTCAAGCTCGCTGAAGACGTCGACAAGCTCCACAGGCTCTGCGAGACGGCCGACATCCTGATCCAGAACCTGCGGCCCGGCGTGGTCGATGAGGTCGGCATCGGGCCAGAGACCATGCTCGCGCGCCATCCGCGCCTGATCTACTGCTCGATCTGGGCCTTCGGCTACCAGGGTCCGCTGCGCATGAAGCCGGCCTTCGATCCGCTGCTGCAGGCCTATGGCGGCATGATGAGCGTGACCGGCCGGCCGGAGGATCCGCCGACCTTCTGCGGCGCCTCGATCAACGACAAGGCGACCGGCATGTTCTGCACCATCGGTGCCCTCGCGGCGCTGCGCCTGCGCGACAAGACCGGCAAGGGCTGCCTCGTCGACACGTCCCTGTTCGACTCGGCGGTGCACTGGGTCGAGGGCCAGGTGAATGGTTACATCGCCAACGGCACCGTCTCCCAGCGGCATGGCACCGGCAGCCCGGTGATCGTGCCCTACCAGACCTTCGACACGGCCGACCATCCGATCTGCCTGGCGCCCGGCAACGACCGGCTGTGGGCGCGCTGCGCCAGGGTGCTGGGCCATGACGAGTGGGCGACCGATCCGAAGTTCGCGAAGAGCGCCCAGCGGGTCGCCAACAAGGCGGAGCTGCTGCCGATGATCGCGGCGGCGCTGAAGGCGAAGCCTCGCGCCGCGTGGCTGGACGCGATGGAAAAGGCCGGCGTGCCGTGCGCCGCCGTGAACGACATCGGCGAGCTGGCGCGCACCGAACAGATGGAAGCCTCGAAGCTGATCCAGCAGCTGCCCGGCGGGCCGAAGGTTGTCGGCCTGCCGATCGCGTTCGACCATGTCCGCCCGCATTCGGCTCGCTCCGCTCCAACGCTCGGCGAGCATACCGACGAAGTGCTGGGAAGCCTGCCCAAGTGAGTGACACTGCTCTCGTCGCCCCCTGGCGCATCGGCGTCGATGTCGGCGGCACCTTCACCGACATGGTGCTGCGCGACGCCGCCGGCGCCGTCCGCATCTTCAAGTCGCCGTCCGTCCCGGCCGATCCCAGCGAGGGCGTGCTGGGGGTACTGCGGCTGGCGGCGCAGCAGCTCGACATCACCCTGACCGCGCTGCTGCGCGATTGCGCGCTGTTCGTGCACGGCTCGACGGTGGCGACCAACACGATCCTCGAGAAGAAGGGCGCCAGGGTCGGAATGCTGACGACCGAGGGCTTCCGCGATTCGCTTGAGATCCGTCGGGGCATTCGCGAGAACCAGTGGGACCATCGTGCGCCCTTTCCGGAGGTTCTGGTGCCGCGCTATCTGCGCCTGCCGGTGCGCGGCCGCATCGCCGCCGACGGTGCGGAGCTCGCTCCCCTGAATACCGAGGACGTGGAGGCCGCGGCGAAGATCTTCGCTGAAGAAGGCGTCGAGTCGGTCGCGGTGTGCCTGTTCAATTCCTTCCTCGACGGGACGCACGAGCGCGCCGTGGGCGGCCAGCTCGCGAAATCCTGGAACGGCCAATGGGTCTCGCTGTCGAGCGAGGTCATGCCGACCATGGGCGAGTACGAGCGCGGCTCGACCGCCGTCGTGAACGCCTATGTCGCGCCCAAGGTGACGAGCTATCTGCGGGCGCTCGACGAGCAGCTGCGCCAGTTCGGCCTGCCGCGTTCGCTGTTGCTGTTGCAGAGCAACGGCGGTGCCGTCTCCGTCGACCAGGTGGCGGCGCGCCCGGTGATGCTGGTCCTGTCAGGTCCCGCGGCCGGCGTCGGCGCGCTCAAAGGATGTGCGGCGACAGGCGAGAAAGCCAATCTGATCTCGATGGAGATCGGCGGCACGAGTTGCGACGTGATGGTCATGGCGCGCGGCGACGTGCCGGTCACCGACGAGCTCACCATCGACGGCTATCATCTCACCACGCCGTCGGTCGAGATCCACACGGTCGGCGCCGGCGGCGGCACGATCGCCTGGGTCGACGATGCGGGCCTGCTGCATGCCGGCCCGCAGGGCGCCGGCGCCCGCCCCGGCCCGGCCGCCTATGGGCTCGGCGGCGAGAACCCGACCGTCACCGACGCGCAGCTCGTGCTGGGCCGGCTGCGCCCCGGCCCGCTGGCCGGCGGTGCGGTCACGCTCGACGCGGCGCTCGCCCGCAAGGCCATCGAGACCAAACTCGCCAAGCCGCTCGGCCTCTCGGTCGAGGATGCGGCGGCCGGCGTCATCCGCCTGCTCGAACAGAACCTGCTGCATGCCGTCGAACGGCTCAGCATCGAACGCGGGCACAATCCCGCGACCTTCACCCTCGTCGCTGCGGGCGGCGCCGGACCGATGCACGGTGCCGCTGTCGCCCGCGCGTTAGGCAGCCGCCGCGCGCTGCTGCCGCGCGCCGCCGGTGCGTTCTGCGCCATGGGGATGCTGCAGTCCGACGTGCGACAGGACTACCTCCAGGTCTTTCTCGCGGACCTCGACAGGGTCGACACCGCGACGCTCGACGCAGGCTTCGCCCAGCTCGAGGCGCGCGCCCGCGAAGCGCTGGCGCGGGACGGTTTCGGCGAAGGCGAGATCGTGATCGAGCACCAGCTCGACCTGCGCTACGACGGCCAGCAATGGCCGGTCCGCGCTCCGCTCGCCGCCTCGGGCTTCGATGCCGCTGCGGCACGAACGGCTTTCGAGGCCGAGCATCAGCGGCTGTTCGGCCATATCCAGCCCGGCGGCCGCATCGACATCACCGCGCTGCGCGTCGTGGGACGCGGCCGGCTCGACTGGACGCCGCCCGCTGCACGCTCGCCCCAGACCGAAGCGCCCAAGCCCCGCGAAACCCGCAAGGTCTGGATCGATCCCACGACCGGCTGGCTCGACGTCCCGATCTACGACGGCGCCGACTTGCGACCCGGCTGCCGCCTCGACGGCCCGCTGCTGGTCGAGGAGCGCACGACGACGGCGTTTGTCGGCCCCCGCGACGCGCTCGAAGTCGACGAGCGCGACGATTTCCTCGTGCATGTCGGCGCCAATGCCGCGTAGCTCTCATTCCCACCACCTCATCCTGAGGAGCGCGCCTCAAGCGCGTGTCTCGAAGGATGGGCAACAGGCAAGGTGCTCGTGCCGACCCTTCGAGACGGCCGCTGCGCGGCCTCCTCAGGGTGAGGCGAGTTGGAGGGTCCGCCGATGAACCTCGATCCCGTCACGCTCGCGCTGGTGCAGAACCGGCTCGACCATATCTCACACCAGATGGGTTGGGTGATGACGCGCACCGCGCGGTCGCCGATCTTCAGCCAGAGCCACGACTTCTCCTGCTTCATCGCCGATTCGCGCGGCACCCTGATCAGCCAGGCCGACGGCATCCCGATCCATACCGGCGGCGGCGGCTTCGCGGTGCGCGCCATCCTGCGCGACTTCAAGGACGCCATCGCGCCCGAGGACGTGTTCCTGCTGAACGATCCCTACACGGCGGGCGGCAACCACCTGCCCGACTGGGTGATCACACGGCCGGTGTTCGTCGGGACCAAGCTCGTGGCCTTCGCCTGCAACCGCGCCCATCAGGCCGATATCGGCGGCGGCGCGGCCGGCACCTACAATTCGGCGGCGACCGAGATCTTCCACGAAGGCATCCGCCTGCCGGTGCTCAAACTGATCGAGGCCGGCAAGGTTCGCGACGACCTGTGGCGCCTGCTGATGCTGAACACGCGTCTGCCCGACGCGCTCGACGGCGACCTGCGCGCCATGATCGGCTCGACCCGCATCGGCGCCGAGCGCCTCGCCCTGCTGGTCGAGGAGTTGGGCGTCCACCACGCCGACGAGTTCTTCGAAGGTGTGCTCGACCATGCTGACCGCCGCTTCAAGACCTGCATCGATCGCCTCGCGCAGGGCGTGTGGAAAGGCGAGGAGCCGGTCGACAACGACTGCTTCGAGCCGATCGACGCGAAGATCGCCGTCGCGATCACGGTGAAGGACCGCAAGCTGGTCGTGGATTTCGCCGGCACCTCGCCGCAGGTGCGCGGCTTCAAGAACAGCTCGATCGCCAACTCGACCTCGGCGGTGTTCATGTCGCTCGCTTCGTTCTTCGAGCCCGACCTGCCGAAGAACGAAGGCGCGTTCCGCAGCGTCGAGATCCGGCTGCCCGAAGGCACGCTGGTGAATGCGCGCATGCCGGCGCCGATGACCATGAACACGGTGTTCGTGGCGCACGAGATCATCCATGCGATGTGGAAGGCGCTGGCGCAGGCCCTTCCCGAACGCGCCTCGGCCGGCTGGTCGAAGGCCGTGCATGCGGTGACGGCGGGCCTGCGAGAAGATGGAGGCCGCTACGTCATGTACCAATGGGCCGGCGCACCGGCCGGCGGCGGCGTCGAGGGTCGCGACGGCTTCCACCTGATCGGCCATCTCATCACGCTGGGCGGGCTCACCCTGCCCAACCTCGAGACCTACGAGCAGCTCTATCCCGCGCGGTTCCGTCGCCAGGAGCTGCGCTGCGATACCGCGGGGGCAGGCCGCTTCCGTGGCGGCGCCGGCTGCGACTACGAGGTCGAGGTGTTCACGCCAGCCGACTATGCCTTCCGCGGCGAAGGTGCCGGCGCGCCGTCGAGCTTCGGGGTCGCCGGCGGCCGGGCGGGCGCGGGCGGCGAGGTGGCGCTGACCCTGGCCGACGGCCGTCGCATCCAGGCGCCGAAGTACGGCGTCGAACGACACGGGCCCGGCACCTATCGCGCACTGTCGCCCGGCGGCGGCGGCTATGGCGATCCAAAGACCCGCGATCCGGAGCGCGTGCTGCGCGACGTCCGCGACGGAATTGTCAGCGTCGAAAAGGCCGAACAGGATTATGCCGTCGCGATCGACGCGAGCGGCCGCAGCGTCGATGCTGCGCGCACGGCGCAATTGCGCAAGCCCCTGCCCTGAAATCGCCATCTGCCGTTCGGCTGGCGGTGGGACGGCTCGCACTCGTCTTGCCGCACCGCGAGGTCCCGACCTAGTTTCCTGCCGATAATGAAACGAACAAGGGAAGGACTTCACATGATCCAGCGCCGCAGTTTCGTGGCCGGCACCGCTGCCGCCCTCACCCTGCCCTCGATCGCCTTCGGTCAGAGCGGCCAGATTCGCCTCGTCGTGCCCTACGGACCGGGTGGCTCGACCGATACGGCCGGCCGCGTCCTGGCCGAGCGCATGTCCGCCGACACCGGCAAGAACATCGTGGTCGAGAACCGGCCGGGCGGTGGCACCATGGTGGGCATGGTGAACGTCGCCAAGAGCAAGCCCGACGGCACCAGCCTGATGATCCTGACCACCACGGCGGCGCTGCAGCCGGCGTTCGACATACCGATGCCGATCGATCCGCAGAAGGACCTCGCGCCGATCGCGCAGCTCGCCGACATTCCCTGCGTGCTCGCGGTCAATGCCAACAATCCAGCCAAGACCTTCGCCGAGTTCATCGAATGGGTGAAGGCCCAGCCCGGCCCCGTGCACTACTCGACCTCAAGCTCGGGTGGCCTGCCGCATCTGTGGGGCGAGGTGATCGCCACGCGCACCAACGGCAAGCTCCAGCACATCCCTTACAAGGCCGCCGCCGAGGCGCTGCGCGACGCGGTCGCCGGCCACGTCCCGGCCTTCGTCGACGTGACCACGCCGGTCGACGCGCAGATCCGCGCCGGCACGATGCGCGGCCTGCTGTGCGGCGCCAAGAGCCGCGTCGCCAACATCCCGACGGTGCCGGTGGCGAGCGAACTCGGCATGCCGGAGCTCGAGGCCGCGGTCTACTTCGGCGTGGCGACCACGGCGGGCACGCCGCGCGAGACCATTCAGGAACTCAACGCTGCCGTGAATGCCGCGCTGAAGGCCGAGGCGGTGCGCGAGCGGCTGACCTCGCTGGGGTTCATCCCGACCGGCGGCACACCGGAAGCCTACGCCAAGCGCCTGGCCGACGAGACGGTGCGCTGGCGCAAGGTGATCAAGGACGCGAAGATCCCGGCGCCGACCTGAGCGGCCCGGCTTCTCCGCCTAGAAGGACCCGGTGAACTCGAACTCGATCGAGTTCCTCACATTGTCGATCTTCCACGAGCTGAGGCGGCGCAGGAAGCTCTGCCCCAGCAGGGCCCGGCTGCGCGCCGGGCTGACCGCGGCCATGACATTCTCCATCGTGCGCTCGCCGATCCGGATCGACCGCAGCCGCACGATGCGCTGCTGAAGGAAGCTGCCGTCGGCCAGGGTGAAGCGCCGCTGCCCCAGCGAATCGGCCTCGGTCAGCGTGCCGTTGCGCTTCAGCTCATCAGCGAGCTCTTCCGGGATCTGCACGTTCGCCGCGCCGGAATCGACGATGAAGTACGCCATGGAAGTGCCGTTCACGGTGGCCGGCAGGACGAACACGCCGCCCATCCTCTGGAACTGTTGCGTCGCCCGCGCCAGCGCCGCGTCCTTCTGCGCCCTGGCGCTGGGCTTGCCGGCCGCCGGATCGCCGCCGCACGGCGTCCAGCCCGCCGGAGCCCCTCCCTCGCCCGGGCCGTAGCAATAGTTGGAAGCCGAGAGGAGCTTCGAATAGGTGTCGCGCTGTTCGCAGGCGCCGATCGCCTCGATCGCCGGCGTCGCCGGATTACGGCACAGCGCGTTGCTCGCCTGCCACTGGGCGATGAACTGGGCCGCCTCGCCGCCTGACTGGGCATGAAGCGGGCCGCCAGCCGCAACTGCCGCCACGAGCGCCAGGACCGGAAGTCCAAGTCGCATTCTTCGTCGCCTTCCCGATGACATGCCGGGCGTTGCCGCCGCGCTATCGATCCTTTGCCATCTCGGCCTTCTCGAGTGCGGCCGCAGGATCCTGCGTCAGGTCGGCGTGCAGGAACTCCCGTGTCTCAGGGATCGCGAGATGGAGGTTGTCGAGGTCGTGGACCTGGACGTCGAGCGACGTCGCCTTCGCGCCCAGCACGTGCCCGCCGCTCTTGCGGTCCTCGGTCAGGAAATGCAGGTGCCACCCCGCCACGCCGATCGCGCGGGAGTAGGCCGGCGTCCAGAAACCCAGCATCGTTCCCCGAATGTCATTTCGGCGGAACTCGGCCTGGGCGTCGGTCGCCTTGTCGAGATGTACCCCCGCCTCGACCTTGCAGGCGACCCGCCAGTAGATCTCCTCGAAATGACCGTCGAGGCGCACCGCGAAGAAAAGATTGTCGGAGCGACGCAGCCCATCGAGCGCGGCGATGAGCGACGACATGGATAAGATGTTCTCGATCCTGCCGCGATGCTGCGGATGGAAGTTCGTGAGGGTGGCGAACGGCACGGACGCATTGTCGGACGGCAAGGTGATGCTGCCGTCGGCATGGGCCTGATAGAAGGCGCCGTCGAGGACGACCATCTCGCCATCCAGCCCCTCGAAGGTGCCGAGGCCAAAATCCCCATGGGGCCTCAGTCCCCCCACCGTGACCGCCTTGTTGTAGACTCCCTGCACCAGCGCCCCCGTCGTCGAGACCTGGAACAGGGTCGAATGGTCGAGGCCCAGCGCTTCCGACAGCGCCCTCGACACGAAATGACGCAACGGCTCACCGGTCTTTTCGCAATGAGCGACCAGCGCATCCATCAGGGACTGATATACTTCCGTCGTGAGCCGGGGCATTCCAACATCCTTTCCGTCGGCGGGCCCAAAAGCCTGGCCGCCTTCATGATCGCCCGGACACGGCCCGGAATCGAGAGCGGAGAAACACGATGAGCGACCCCAAGAACGGCGCGCACCTTCTGGTGCGCAATCTCGAAGCCCAGGGCGTCGAGTACATATTCGGCATTCCCGGCGCCAAGATCGACCCCGTGTTCGACGCGCTCGCCGACTCAAAGATCAAGCTGGTCGTCTGCCGGCATGAACAGAACGCCACCTTCATCGCCGGCGGGCTGGGTCGCCTGACCGGCAAGGCCGGCGTCGTTCTCGTGACCTCGGGCCCCGGCGTGTCCAACCTGGCCACGGGCCTCGCGACCGCCAACACCGAGGGCGATCCGGTGGTGGCGCTGGGTGGCGCCGTGCCGGTCGCAGACCGGCTGAAGCAGGCGCATCAGAGCATGGACACCGTGGCGCTGCTGCGGCCCGTCACCAAGTATGCCGCGGAGATCGATTCGCCCTCGGCCATCTCCGAGGCCACCGCCGCCGCCTTCCGCACTGCCGAGTCCGGCCGGCCGGGCGCCGCCTACCTCGCTCTGCCCAAGGACGTGATGAAGGCCCCGGCTCCTGGCCCCGTGCTCACCCCGGCGAGCATCCCGGCGATGGGCGCGGCGAGCCCCGAAGCGATTGCCGAAGCCGCCAGAATGATCGACGCCGCCGAGCGACCGGTGGTTCTGCTGGGCATGCTGGCGAGTCAGGGGGCCGTTGCCGAGGCCGTGCGCGCGCTGCTTGCCCGGACGCGGCTGGCGGTGGCCGGCACCTACCAGGCCGCGGGCGTGGTGCCACGCGACCGGCTCGACTGTTTCGGCGGCCGCGTCGGCCTGTTCCACAATCAGCCGGCCGACCGGTTGCTCGACGAGGCCGACCTGGTGATCACGGTCGGGTTCGATCCCGTGGAATATGACCCTGCTCTCTGGAATGCAGGGCGCACGCGCAAGCTGATCCACATCGACTGCGTTCCGGCCGACTACGACCAGTGTTATCGCCCGGATATCGAGCTGATGGGCAACAGCGCGGCCACTCTGCACGCCCTCTCGGCCCGACTGCAGCCGAAGGAGCGACCGACGCAGTCGGAACTTCTGGCCGAGATCCAGCGCGAGCGCACGACGGTCGCCGCGGAAGCCGCGAGGCGCACCGGCATGCCGGTCCATCCGCTGCGACTGGTGCACGAACTGCAGACGCTGATCGACGAGGACGTCACGCTCTGTTCGGACATGGGCTCGTTCCATATCTGGATGGCGCGCCATCTCATCAGCCATCGGCCGCGGCAGATCCTGATCAGCAACGGCCAGCAGACACTGGGCGTCGCACTGCCTTGGGGCATCGCCGCCTGTCTCGCCGAGCCCGGCCGCAAGGTGTTGTCGGTGTCGGGCGATGGCGGCTTCCTGTTCTCGGCCGTGGAGCTCGAGACGGCGGTGCGCCTGAAGTGCAATCTTGTGCATCTGGTCTGGATCGACGGCAGCTACAACATGGTCGGCATCCAGCAGGTCGCCGCCTATGGCCGCGATTCGGGCGTGCATTTCGGCCCCGTGGACCTGGTGAAGTTCGCCGAGTCGATGGGCGCGCAGGGCATGATGGTCAAGGATGCCGACGACGTCGGCCCAACTCTCCGGAAGGCGATGGCGATGGAGGGTCCGGTCGTGGTCGGCGTCCACGTCGACTATCGCGACAATCCAGGCCTGATGGCCGCGATGCACGAGGACGTCATCATCTGACGTCTCTTCCGATCAAGCTCTGCGATCAGCGCAGACCGTAGGACCGGCGGCCGGCCGACGTCAGGTCGACCGCCCAGGCGCCCAGCAGGCAGAGGAAGGCCAGGATCGCGCCGAGCGAGCGGACGTGGTTCCACGACGCCCACGGCACCCAGAAGTCCTTCCAGTAGCTCGCGGCATTGGCATCGGCGCCGGCCACGGTGGCGAGCGTCTCGTTGAGCGGTACATTGACCTGGAGGGTGACGCCGATCACTGCGGCGGCGTAGATCAGCGCGGCCAGGGCGGCGAGCCGCGCCGCGCCGCGATGCCCGGCGGACCGGGCGCCCAGCGCCGCCAGCAGCGGCAGGACCAGCGCGCCGAAAAAGACGACGGCGAAGAGCGGACTGCGCACGATCGTATTGATGCCATGCATCGAATTCACGGCCGACATGGCGCCCCCGAGATCGAGGCCCGGCATGACGATGGTCGAGAAGGAATAGAAGATGCCCGCGTTCAGCGCGGTGCACAGCAAGGCGAGGACGAAGAAGACGTGGCGCATCCCTGAAACTCCGCTGACCCACCCTACGAAGCAGCAGCCCTAGCCGAGGCCGTTGCCGCCGTAAAGCCACTCCAGGGAGTCGAGCCACTGATCCTGCGTCCGCGCGCCCATCATGGCGTTGCGCAAGGCCGCGTGCGGCCCGGCCGGATGATAGACGTGATCGCCCATGGCCCGGGACATCAGCTGCGTTCTCGCCGTGCGCAGCACGCGGCGGTCGCGATAGGTGACGAGACCGCGTTCGACCGAATCGCTGCGGGACAGCGAATCGGCGAGGCAGACCGCATCCTCCATCGCCATGCACCCTCCCTGTGACATGTACTGCAGCATGGGGTGTGCAGCGTCTCCCAGAAGAGCCACGCGTCCATCGACCCAGCGGTCGATCGGTTCACGGTCACAGAGAACCCACATGTGCCAGTTCCGGCCGCGCTCTATGATGTTCCGCGCCCGCTCGCAGACATGGGTGAACCCCTTGCGCACTTCGTCCGTATCGACGGGTCTGCCGGCGACCGGCTCGGGCGCGTGGTTGTGATAGGTCACGACGAGGTTGAAGAGCTTCCACCCGGACAGCGGGTAGTGGACGATGTGGCACTTCGGCCCGGCCCACAGGGTGGCGGCGTTCCAGCGCAGCTCCTCTGGCATCTGCTCCGTCGGAATCACCGAGCGATAGGTCGTGTGGCCCGAAACGCGCGGCGGCCCGTCGCTGGCGACCTGCGCACGCACGTTCGACCACAGCCCGTCGGCGCCGATCAGGGCGCGGCCCCTCACCGTCTCGCCCGTGTGCAGCCGGGCGGTGACCGATGCCCCCTCCTGCTCGTAGCCCGTGACTTCGGCGCTGGTGCGCAAGTCGATCAGGGGATGATCCTCGCACCCCTTCAGCAGCACCCCGTGCAGGTCGCCGCGATGCACGACGGCATAGGGATTGCCGAAGCGCGCACGGAACCTGTCGCCGAGATCGATGTGACAGATCTCGCCGTCGGCCAGCGCATCCATCAGCCGAAGCTGGTCGATATAGACCGCCATGCCGCGCGCCGCCTCGCCGACGCCCAGCCGGTCGAAACAGTGGAAGGCGTTGGGGCCGAGCTGGATCCCGGCACCGATCTCGCCGAGGCGGCTCGCCTTCTCCAGCACCTGAGAGGCGATGCCCTTCTGGGCGAGGGCCAGCGCCGTCGCCAGTCCGCCGATTCCGCCTCCGGCGATGAGGATTCTATCTGGGGCCACCGATGACCTTGTCGTCGTGCAACCGGGCGATCTCGTGCCCGGGCAAGCCGAGGATAGCCGAAAGGATCTCGTCCGTATGCTGCCCCAGCACGGGCGCCGGAAGTGGCGGCTGGCGCGGCACGGCGCCGAACTGCATCGGCGAAGCGGCCACCGGGTAACGCCCGATGCCGGGCTGGTCGAGGATCGTGAACATCGGGTTGTCGAGCACGTTCACCCGGTCGGCGGCCAGCTCGCGGAACGTCTGATAGGGCGCCCACAGGGCACCTTCCTTCTTCAGGGCGGCCGAAACCTCCGCGGCATCGTGGGCGGCGACCCACGGCTCGATCACGGCGATGAGCTCGGCGCGGGCGTTCCAGCGACCGGCATCGCTCTTGAGATCCAAACCGGTCTCGGCCTCGATCTTCCTGAAGGCCTCTGCGAACCCGCCGGCCGCGGCCAGCGCGTCGACATGGCGGTCCGAGAAGATGCAGATCATCACGAAGCGGCCGTCCTTCGTACGGAAGTCGCGACCGAAGGTGCCGAAGATCTCGTTGCCGAAGCGCGGGCGGTCGACCTCGTTCACCACCGCCTCGCCGATGTAGCCCAGGGCCGAGGTGGTCGCGAGGGCCATGTCCTGCAGCGGCAGCACGATCTTCTGCCCCTGCCCCGTCATGCGCCGGTGACGCTCGGCCGCCAGGAGAGACAACGCGCCGGCATAGGCGGCGGCAAGATCCCAGGGCGGGCACACGGCATTCACCGGCCCTTCATGGCCAACCGGCCCTGTAACCATGGGAAATCCCGTGATGGCGTTCACCGTGTAGTCGACATGGGCCGAACCGTCGCGCGCACCGATGATATTGAGCGCGATCAGGTCGGCGCGCTTCTTCGCCAGCTCCTCATAGGCGAGCCAGCCGCGCGCCGGCATGTTCGTCGTGAAGATGCCCGCGCCCTCGCCCGGCGCGGTGATCAGTGCCGTCAGCAGTTCGCGGCCCCGGGGATTGCGCAGGTCGACGGCAATCGAGCGCTTCCCCTTGTTGAGGCCGGCCCAGTAGATCGAGCGGCCGTCCCCGGTGACCGGCCAGCGTTCATTGTCGAGGCCGCCCTTGATGTCGTCGAAGCGGATCACGTCGGCCCCCATCTGGGCCAGCGTCATGCCCCCCAGGGGCGCGGCGATGAACGCCGAGCCCTCGACGATGCGGAGGCCTGCAAGAATACCTGTCATGTGCGTTTCCCGTTCTTATTTGTCTTCTTCTTACTTGCGGCCGAGTGTGTGCTCCCGCTTCTCCAGCCACCAGCCATATTCCGGCGTCCACATGTCGAAGTCGGGATCGCAGCCCAGCGCCTGTGCGGCATGCAGGGCCCAGAACGGCTCGTAGAGCGCCTGGCGACCGATCGCGATCAGGTCGGCGTCGCCCGACTGCAGGATCGCCTCGGCCTGCGGCCCGTCGAGGATCAGACCCACGGCCATCGTCGAGATGTCCGCCTGCTTCTTCACCGCCGAAGCGAACGGCACCTGGAACCCAAGGCCACGTTTCACGCCGGCCGCCGTCGCCGCCCCGGCGATGCCGCCGGAGGAACAGTCGATCACGTCCACGCCGATCGCTTTCAGCGCCTGCGCGAAGGCCACCGTGTCATCGACGTCCCAGCCGCCACCGCCATCGACGGCGGAGACACGCACGAACAGCGGCTTGTTCTCCGGCCATGCCTGGCGTACGGCGCGGGCCACGTCGAGCGGGAAGCGCATGCGGCCGGCGCGGTCGCCGCCATACTGGTCGTTGCGCGTGTTGCTGATCGGCGAGAGGAACTGCGCGAGCAGGTAGCCGTGCGCCCCGTGCACCTCGAGCACATCGTAGCCCGCGGCGTCGGCACGCTTCGCGGCGGCCGCGAACTTGCCGACCAGCTCCTCGATCTCGTCGACCGACAAGGCCCGCGGCTTCATCCAGCCTTCGGCCGCCGCAAGGTCGGTCGGGCCGACCACTTCCCATTTCTTCCAGCCGGCGCCCTCCGGTCCGAACTGGCCCCTCCGGTCGAAGGTGCGCGCGGTCGAGCCCTTGCGGCCCGAATGGGTGATCTGCGTCGCCGACAGGACGCCCTCGCCGCGGATGAAATCGGTCAGCCGCTTGTGGCTTGCGATCTGGCCGTCGTCCCAAAGGCCGAGATCGCCCTGGGTGACCCTGCCGCGCGGCTCCACGGCGCAGTTCTCGGTGAACACCGTGCCGAACCTGCCCAGCGCGAACTTGCCGAGATGGACGAGGTGAAAGTCGTTCACCAGCCCGTCCGTCGCGCGAAACTGGACCATGGGCGAGACGACACAGCGGTTGGGTGCGGTGACGCCACGCATCTTGAACGGCGTGAAGAGAAGCGGTTTCTGCAAAGGTCGGTCCCCCGGACGGGATGGCTTTCGGAAAGCCGAGCATAGACCGGGCCGGCCGGCCCGGCCTATCCTCCCCGCCATGTTTGACCTCGTCATCCGAAACGGAACCGTGATCGATGGCTCCGGCGCCCCGCGCCGCATCGCCGATGTTGCAGTGCAAGGCGGAAAGATCGCCGCCGTTGGTGCCAAGCTGGGTGCCGGCAAGCGCGAGATCGATGCCGAGGGGCTGATCGTCGCCCCCGGCTTCGTCGACATCCACACCCACTATGACGGGCAGGCGACCTGGGACCCGTTCGTCACGCCCTCCTCGTGGCACGGCGTCACCACGACGGTGTTCGGAAATTGCGGCGTCGGCTTCGCGCCGGTGCGTCCGGGCGCCTCGGGGTACCTCATCAACCTGATGGAAGGCGTCGAGGACATTCCCGGCACCGTCCTCAGCGAGGGCGTGAAGTTCAACTGGGAATCCTTCCCCGACTATCTCGACGCGCTGGCTTCGATGGACCGCGCGGTCGACGTGGCGGCCCAGCTGCCGCATGGCGCGCTGCGCTTCTATGTGATGGGCGATCGCGGCGCCGATCACGCCGAGGTGCCGACCGAGCGCGAGATCGAGGAGATGGCCCGCCTCACCGAGGAGGCGCTGCATGCCGGCGCCATGGGCTTCACCACCTCGCGCACCACCAAGCACAAGGCGCGCGACGGCCGCTTCACGCCGTCGCTCAGCGCCCGCGAGGCCGAGCTGCTGGGCATCGCCCAGGGCATGAAGCGCGCCGGCCGCGGCGTACTGCAGGTCAATTCCGATTTCGGCCCCGGCGAGTTCGAGGCGCTGGACGCGGCCGCCAAGCTGGCCGGCCGTCCGCTCTCCTGCCTGCTGGTCCAGGTCGACGCGCAGCCCAGGCTGTGGCGCGAGACTCTCGACCAGATCAATGCCGTGCGCCGCAGCGGCCGGACGGCCAATGCGCAGGTAGGCTCGCGGCCGATCGGCGTCATCATGGGCCTCGAGACGACGGCCCATCCCTTCGCCGGCCATCGCGCCTGGCTCGACATGCGCAAGCTGTCGCCCGAGGAGCGCTACCAGCGCCTCGTATCCGACGCCGAGCTGCGCCGCGTGCTCACCGAAGGCAAGCAGGAGCCCAACCCGCGCGCCTTCATGGCCGAGGCCTTCGACCGGATGTATCCGATCGGCGAGCGGCCCGACTACGAGCCGCAGCCCGAGGACTCGATCGCGGCTATCGCGCAACGCACGGGCCGCACGCCGCAGGCGGTAGCGCTCGAGGAGATGATGTCGCGCGGGGGCAAGGGGCTGCTGATGCTGCCCTTCGAGAACTATGCCTATGGCAGCCTCGACGTCGTGCACGAGATGATCACCGATCCGGCGTCGGTGCTGGGCATCGCCGACGGCGGCGCCCATGTCGGCGTGATCTGCGACGCCTCCTCGCCGACCTCGCTGCTGACCCTGTGGGGCCGCGACCGCACGCGCGGTCCGAAGCTCGACCTCGAATTCCTGATCGCCAAGCAGACGCGCGGCACGGCCGAAGCCTACGGTCTGATGGACCGCGGCCTGCTGGCGCCCGGCCACAAGGCCGACATCAACGTGATCGATTTCAACAATCTCACGCTAAAGCGCCCCGAAGTGGCCTACGACCTGCCAACCGGCGGCCGCCGCCTGATCCAGCGCGCCTCGGGCTACCGGCACACGTTTAACGCCGGCGTCGAGACGCTGCAGAACGACGAGCTGACCGGCGAACGCCCCGGCCGGCTGGTGCGCGGCGCGCAGACGGCGGGTTAAGAGCCCTCATTGGAGCGCGCCACTGGAGTGGCGCGCTCCCTTGATGATCAAACCGTCATGTGCTTGCGCACGGCCTCGACGTCGAAGGTCTCTCGCGTGCCCGACATCACGACCTCGCCGCGGTCCATGACGGCAAAGTCGTCGGCGAGTTCGTGGGCGAAGTCGAGATACTGTTCGACCAGCACGATCGCCATGTCACCGCGCTGGCGCAGGTAGACGATGGCGCGGCCGATGTCCTTGATCACCGACGGCTGGATGCCTTCCGTGGGCTCGTCGAGCAGCAGCAGCTTGGGCCGCATGGTGAGCGCGCGGCCGATGGCGAGCTGTTGCTGCTGGCCGCCCGAGAGATCGCCGCCGCGGCGCTTCAGCATCGACTGCAGCACCGGGAAGAGTTCGAACACCTCGTCCGGCACCTTCTTGTGCTCGCGACTGACCGGCGCAAAACCGGTCTCGAGGTTTTCCTTCACCGTCAGCAGCGGGAAGATCTCGCGCCCCTGCGGGACCAACGCCACGCCGCGGCGCGCGCGCTCATAGGGCGGCAGCTTCGACACTTCATGGCCATCGACCTGGATGGTGCCCGAGGCGATCGACTGCATGCCCGAGATGGCGCGCAGCAGGCTGGTCTTGCCCACGCCGTTGCGGCCGAGCAGGCAGGTCACGCGGCCGATCGTAGCCGACAGCGACACGCCGCGCAGCGCCTGGGCGGCACCGTAGTAGAGATTGACGTTCTGGACTGAAAGCATCGTCATCGCCCGAGATACACTTCGACGACGCGCGGATCGGCGCTCACCTGGTCGAGGGTTCCCTCGGCCAGCATCGAGCCCTCGTGCAGCACCGTCACCTTGACGCCGAGCGCCCGCACGAAGCTCATGTCGTGCTCGACCACCACGACCGAATGTGTCTTGTTGATCTCGCGCAGCACCTGTGCCGTCGTCTCCGTCTCGACGTCGGTCATGCCGGCGACCGGTTCGTCGACCAGCAGCAGCTTGGGATCCTGAGCCAGCAGCATGCCGATCTCCAGCCACTGCTTCTGGCCATGGCTGAGACGAGCCGCCAGCATGTGCTGCTGCGCCTCCATGCGAATGATCGACAGGATCTCGTCGAGGCGCTGGTTCTCCTCTCGCGTCGGCGTGGCGAGCAGCAGCTTGTACCAGCTGCGCAGGCCGGCCAGCGCCAGCAGGAGATTGTCGCGCACCGTGTGGCTCTCGAACACGGTGGGCTTCTGGAACTTCCGGCCGATGCCCAGCGTGGCGATGCTGGCCTCGTCGAGCTTGGTGAGATCGGCCTGGCCGTCGAACACGACCTCGCCGGTGTCGGGCCGCGTCTTTCCAGTGACCACGTCCATCATGGTGGTCTTGCCGGCGCCGTTGGGACCGATGATGGCGCGCATCTCGCCGGGCTCGATCAGCAGCGACAGGTTGTTCAGGGCCCGGAAGCCGTCGAACGACACGGTGACGCCGCTCAGGTAGAGCAGCGCGGACGTGCTTCGCATGGTCGGGGCGTTCATGCCGGCGCCCTCGCCTTGCGGGCCTGCGACCGGTTCTTCATCTGGCCCCACAGGCCCACGATGCCCTTGGGCAGCAGCAGCGTGACGACGATGAAGAGAGCGCCCAGCGCGAACAGCCAGATCTCGGGCAGGGCTCCGGTCAGCCAGGTCTTGCCGAAGTTCACCAGGATCGCGCCGATGATCGGCCCGACCAGCGTGCCACGGCCACCGACCGCTACCCACAGAACGGCCTCGATGGAGTTGCCGGGCGCGAACTCGCCGGGATTGATGATGCCGACCTGCGGCACGTAAAGCGCACCCGCGATCCCCGCCATCGCCGCCGACAGCACGAAGACGAAGAGCTTGAAGCCCTCGACCCGGTAGCCGAGGAAGCGCATGCGGCTTTCGGCGTCGCGCACCGCGGTGAGCGCCTTGCCGAAGCGCGAGCTCACGACCGCGGCCGAGACGATGAGACCGAGGGCGAGCGCCACCGCCGATGCGAAGAACAGCGCGGCGCGAGTCTCGCTGGCCTGGACCGAGAAGCCGAGGATGTCCTTGAAATCGGTCAGGCCGTTGTTGCCGCCCAGCCCCATGTCGTTGCGGAAGAATGCCAGCATCAGCGCGAAGGTCATCGCCTGGGTGATGATCGAGAGATAGACGCCGGTCACGCGGCTGCGGAAGGCGAACCAGCCGAGCGCGAAGGCGAGCACGCTGGGCACCAGCACGACCATAATGGCCGCAAACCAGAAATGGTCGAAGCCGTGCCAGAACCAGGGAAGTTCCTTGTAGTTCAGGAACACCATGAAGTCGGGCAGGATCGGATTGCCGTAGACGCCGCGGGTGCCGATCTGGCGCATGAGATACATGCCCATGCAGTAGCCGCCGAGGGCGAAGAAGGCGCCGTGCCCCAGCGAGAGGATGCCGCAGAAGCCCCAGACCAGATCGACCGCGAGCGCGAGCAGCGCGTAGCAGAGGTACTTGCCGAACAGCTGCAGCACCCACGACGGCACATGCGCCGGGTTGGTCGCGGCCAGGATCAGGTTGGCCAGCGGCAGGGCGATCCCGACCGCCAGGATCAGCAGGACCGAGAGGCGCAGGGTGCGGTCCATGCCCTGCCAGAGAAAGCGCGTGATCATTCGACGGACCGCCCCTTCAGCGCGAACAGGCCGCGGGGGCGTCGCTGGATGAACATGATGATGAAGACCAGGACCAGGATCTTGCCCAGCACGGCACCGGCATAGGGTTCGAGGAACTTGTTCACGACGCCCAGCGTCATCGCGCCGATCAGGGTGCCGAACAGGTTTCCGACGCCGCCGAACACCACGACCATGAAGGAGTCGATGATGTAGCCCTGCCCGAGATTGGGGCTGACATTGTCGATCTGGCTGAGCGCCACTCCGGCCAGGCCGGCGATACCGGAACCGAGGCCGAAGGTCAGCGCATCGACGCGCGGCGTGCGAATGCCGACTGCCGAGGCCATCGGCCGGTTCTGCGTCACGGCGCGCATGTAAAGGCCGAGCGGCGTCTTGCGCAGGAGCAGGATCAGGGCGACGAACACGACCAGCGCGAACACCACGATCCAGAGTCGGCCATAGGTGATATTGAGCTGGCCGAGCTGGAAGGTGCCGGACATCCAGGACGGCGCCCCGACCTCGCGGTTGGACGAGCCGAAGATCGAGCGCACCGCCTGCTGCAGCACGAGCGACAGACCCCAGGTCGCGAGCAGCGTGTCGAGCGGACGGCCGTAGAGGAAGCGGATGATGGTGCGTTCGATCAGGATACCGATCGCGCCAGAGACGAGGAAAGCGAGCGGCAGGGCAATGACCAGCGAGACATCGAACAGGTGGGGTGCCGACGTGCGGATGACCTCCTGGACGACGAAGGTCGTGTAGGCGCCCAGCATGACCATCTCGCCATGCGCCATGTTGATCACGCCCATGGTGCCGAAGGTGATGGCGAGTCCGATGGCTGCCAGCAGCAGCACGGAACCGAGCGAGATGCCGTACCAGACATTCTGCGCCATCTGCCACGCCGCCAGCGTCTGCTGGATCGAGTCCGCGGCGGCCACGGCGGCCGCCTTGACCTCGCCGTCGGAGCTGGCGGCGACGGTATTCAGCACGCCCAGCGAATCGCGGTCGGCGCGCTCGCGGACCACGGCGATGGCGGCGAGCTTCTGCGCCGCAGGGGAATCGGGCATCGCGAGAAGGATGGCAGCCCGCGCTTCGCTCATGGCGCGCTTGATGCGCGCGTCCTTTTCGACGGCGAGCGCCTGGTCGAGTGCGGCCAAGGCCGAGGCGTCGCGCCGCTTGAAGAGGGCGTCGGCGGCATTGAGCCGGACGCGGGGATTGGGGCTCATCAGGGTGAGCGAGCCGACAGCGGCCTCGATGGTGCCGCGCAGGCGGTTGTTGACCCTGACCCTTTCGAGGTCGGCGTCCACGGCCGTGCCGGCCGGATTGCCGGTAACCGCGTCGGTCAGCGCCAGACGGTTGCCGTCGGCCGTGCCGATGACGGCCAGCTTGTCGGACGTACGAACATAGAGGCGACCGGCCGCCAGGGCCTCGAGGATGGGCGCGGCGCGCTCCTCGCCGGAGGCCGCCAGCGCGGTGATCGCCGCTTCACGCTCGCTCAGACCACCGGAGGTGAGGTTGCTCACGAGGGTGGCGAGGTCGGCCGCGAGGACTGCTCCGGCCAGCGCCAGCGACGCCAGGAGGGAGAGCAGGACCGAAAACGGTCGAAGAAGAAGCATGGGCGTGACTTGATCCGAGAGATGGAAACGGGGCGACCTTCCAGCCGCCCCGCCCGTAAGAGTCCAGCGTGGCGGTTACTTCGCCGCCTTGCCGATGCACTTGTTGGCGACGGTGTCGAAGTTTCCGCAATTCACCGGCTTCGTCCAGTCGGCCTTGAGGTTCTTCGAGTCGTCGAGGATCGGCGACCAGGCCTCACCCGCGACCAGGCCCGGAGTCTTCCACACCACGTCGAACTGACCGTTGTCCTGGATTTCGCCGATCAGCACCGGCTTGGTGATGTGATGGTTCGGCAGCATCTCGGAGATTCCGCCCGTCAGGTTCGGAACCTTGATGCCGATGAGCGCGTCGATCACCTTGTCGGGGTCGGTCGTGCCGGCCTTCTTGACGGCTTCGACCCACATCCGGAAGCCGATCACCGACGCTTCCATCGGATCGTTGGTCACGCGCTTCGGGTTCTTGGTGAAGGCCTGCCAGGTCTTGATGAACTCCGCATTCGTCGGATCCTTGACCGACTGGAAGTAGTTCCAGGCCGCCAGATGGCCGACCAGCGGCTTGGTGTCGATGCCGGCGAGCTCTTCCTCACCCACCGAAAAGGCGACGACCGGGATATCCTTGGCCTTGATGCCCTGGTTGCCGAGTTCCTTGTAGAACGGGACGTTGGCGTCGCCGTTGATCGTCGACACGACGGCGGTCTTCTTGCCGGCCGAGCCGAACTTCTTGATGTCGGCCACGATCGACTGCCAGTCGGAATGACCGAACGGCGTGTAGTTGATCATGATGTCTTCCTTCGGAACGCCCTTCTTGAGAAGGTACGCCTCGAGGATCTTGTTGGTCGTGCGCGGATAGACGTAGTCGGTGCCGGCGAGGACCCAGCGCTTCACGTCGCCGCCATCCTTGCTCATCAGGTAGTCGACGGCCGGGATCGCCTGCTGGTTCGGCGCGGCGCCGGTGTAGAATACGTTACGCTGGCTCTCCTGGCCCTCGTACTGGACCGGGTAGAACAGGATGCCGTTCAACTCCTCGAACACCGGCAGCACCGACTTGCGGCTGACCGAGGTCCAGCAGCCGAATACCACGGCGACCTTTTCCTTCTGCAGCAGCTCGCGAGCCTTCTCGGCGAACAGCGGCCAGTTCGACGCCGGATCGACCACGACGGGCTCCAGCTTCTTGCCCAGCAGGCCGCCCTTCTTGTTCTGCTCTTCGACCAACATCAGCACGACGTCCTTCAGGGTCGTCTCGCTGATCGCCATCGTGCCCGACAGCGAATGGAGGATGCCGACCTTGATCGTATCCCCCGCCTGCGCAAACGCGCTGGTCGCCGCGCTGGCCACCAGGCCGGCGGCGACGAGGCCCGTCCGCATGAGTGTTCCCAACTTCATCCCGCTCTCCTTGTCTCTCGACGGAATCTCCCCGCCGGGAAACAAGGGAAGCGAAAGTCGTGCCAAACCGGCTGGATGCCCTTGGGATAAGGATTAGTGGGCGATCAGGACCAGCGCGCCCCCGGCCATGACGGCGCCGCCCAGCACCCGCAATCCCGGGTCGCCGACGGTGCGGCGTGCAACCCAGCCGAGTCCCAGGCCGGTGCCGTGGAGCAAGGCGGTTGCCGCGACGAAGCCCACGATGTAGAGGCCCGTCCCGCTAGCCGGCGCATCGAGCGCGTGGGCATAGCCATGGAAAACCGCAAAAAGACCCACGATCGCCACGGCCAGCGCCGACGGCAGCCGAACGTCGGCGACGACAAGCGCGCCCAGCACCAAAACCGATGCTACGATTGCCGCCTCCACAAGAGGCAATTTAATGCCCGCGAAACCGGCAGCTGCCCCGACAAGCATCATCGCGATGAAGGAAGCAGGCACCAGATAGGCGGCAGCCGGGCGCTTCACCGCCAGCAGCGAGGCCCAGACGCCGACGCCGACCATCGCCAAAAGGTGATCGAGCCCGGTGAAAGGGTGGGCGAAGCCCGACGTCTCGTGTCCGGAATGGGCCAACACGGGGCTGGCCGTCAGGAGCAGCAGACCCGCCAGGCGAATTGTCCGAATCGTCATCGACTACTCCTCTAATGGTTCAGACGCGACGGCAGGCCGCCTTGCCGCACGATGAAGGCCGCGATGTCTTCCAGGCCCCTGTTCTCCTTGAGATTGGAGAAGATGAAAGGCCGCTGGCCGCGCATCTTCCGGGCATCCCGGTCCATTACGTCGAGACTGGCGCCGACCAGTGGCGCGAGATCGATCTTGTTGATCACCAGCAGGTCCGACCGCGTGATGCCGGGCCCTCCCTTGCGCGGGATTTTCTCGCCCGCAGAGACGTCGATCACATAGATCGTGAGATCGGCCAGTTCGGGCGAGAACGTCGCGGCGAGGTTGTCGCCGCCGGATTCTACGAAGATGACCTCCAGATCAGGCCACTTGCGCACGATGTCGGACACGGCCGCCAGGTTGATCGAGGCATCCTCGCGGATCGCGGTGTGCGGGCAGCCGCCGGTTTCGACGCCCACGATGCGCTCCGGCGCCAGCGCGCCAGCACGCGTGAGGAATTCGGCATCTTCCTTGGTGTAGATGTCGTTGGTCACGACCGCGATGTCGTAGGCATCGCGCATGCGCTTGCACAGGCGTTCCACGAGCGCCGTTTTGCCGGATCCGACGGGGCCGCCGACCCCCACTCTCAGCGGACCACGCAGGCTCATTTGTCCATTTCTCCAGCCACCAGGGCGATGTATCCCACGCCGAGCAACAGGCAGTAGGGCGAATAGTAGCGCCGGTTGCGCGTGGCAAACGGCTCGACCGTGAAGTGCGCTTTCCAACGATGGCTGAAGCCCGCGATGCCGCGCGCGACGAAGATGCCGGCGATCATGTAGGTGCCGGCGAGAACGGCCGGCTCGGCGATACGACCCAGCACGTACCACGGCCAAAGCGCCATCACGGCAAGCACCAGGGCCACGAGGAAGCACTGCCAGGAAGGCGGCATGCGGCGGCGGCCATCTCCGACGACGCTCCGCGCCAGGGCCTCCTCGCTCGCCTCCGGCCAGTGGCTGCCGAGGCCCCACACCACATGGACCACGGCGACGGCGCCGACGCCGATCGTCAGGAGAAGAGCCATCAGGGCAGTCATGAACGAAAGAGCCGCGTGTACTGAGTTTCGTGACGGAGTGAGCACCAGTCGAGCAGCGGCGTCGCCGTCCCCACCTCGTCGAGGGAATCGACCGCGACGGCGGCCCGGGTCGCATCGTTAACCGAAGCTTCGAGCGCGGCCAAGGCAATCTGGCCGTCGGTCTGGCCGAGCGGCACGGCGCGGAGGGCGGCCGAAATCAGGTTGGCGGTGAAAGCATGGAGATAGCCCGCCAGCGCCTGCTCGAGCGCGATCCCGTGAACCGCGGCGGCGAGCGCCACGGCAACCGGCAGGGCCAATTCACCCTCCAGGCGCCGATGGGCTTCGTCGAGAGCGGCATGAGGCCAGGCGGTGCGGGTGATCGACAGGAACGAACCGCCCTGCTGTCGCGATTCCAGCGCCATTTCCGATGTGCCGCGCCACGCCGCCGCGCGCTCGGCGATGGCGTCGAACGAAGTCCAGTCCGCCTGCACGGCCGCCCGCCAGCCGGCCGCGAACAGGGCGCCGTCGACCGCTCCGGTGCCGCATCGCAGGACGCTGTCGAGCCAGGCTACCAGCGAGGCACGATCGCGGATCAGCCCCTCTTCCACTGCCGTCTCGACACCATGGCTGTAGCTGAAGGCGCCGATCGGATAGGCCGGCGACAGCCAGGCCAGCAGCCTGTACAGGGGATCGCTAGCCATGACGCTCGGCGTGGAGTTCACCATGGCGATGGCCGGTGTGGTGATTGTGCTGCCCGTAGGCGCCGCCCTCCGGGTCGAACGGCGCGCGGACCTTGCGGACCTCGGCACCCAGCCCCTTCAGCATGTCGACGATGACGTGATCGTCGCGAATGAGGATCCGGTCGCTGTCGATCTGCGTCGGCAGGTGGCGGTTGCCGAGATGCCAGGCCAGCCGCGCGAAGGCGGCGGCATCGCGGCCGCGCACCTCGACCAGATCCTCGTCGGCGGCCTTCACCTCGACGAAGCCGCCCTCCTCCAGTTTCAGCCCGTCGCCGGTGTGCAGCACGACGGGCTCGACCAGGTCGAGCAGGAAGTCGAGCCCGTCGTCGCCCAGCATGCGCAGGCGGCGACGGTAACGGTCGTCGAACAGCAGGGTGACGGTGTCGGTGCGCTCGGAGGCCGGCCAGCGACCGGCGCGCACGACTTCGATGGCGCGCTTCATGGTCAGAACAGGAAGTACCGCTGCGCCATCGGAAGCGACATCGCCGGCTCGCAGGTCAGGAGTTCGCCATCGGCCCGGACCTCGTAGGTCTCGGGATCAACATCGATCTTCGGGCAGGTCGAATTGTGAACCATGTTCTTCTTGCCGATCTTGCGCGTGCCTTTCACCGGCAGCAGCGAACGGGTGAGCCCCCATTTCTTCGCGACACCCTTGGTGATCGCGGCCTGCGAGACGAACAGCACCGGGCTGGTCACCAGGCTGCGGCCGAAGGCGCCGAACATCGGACGGTAATGCACCGGCTGCGGCGTCGGGATCGAGGCATTGGGATCGCCCATCGGGGCGGCGATGATCGAACCGCCGATCAGCACCATGTCGGGCTTGGCGCCGAAGAAGGCCGGCGACCACATCACGAGATCGGCGCGCTTGCCGACCTCGACCGAGCCGACATGCCTGGCGATGCCATGGGTAATGGCCGGGTTGATCGTGTACTTGGCGACGTAGCGCTTGACGCGGAAATTGTCGTTGTCGCCGGTCTCTTCCTTCAGCCGGCCGCGCTGCTTCTTCATCTTGTCCGCCGTCTGCCAGGTGCGGATCACGACCTCGCCGACCCGGCCCATCGCCTGGCTGTCCGACGACATCATGGAGAAGGCGCCCATGTCGTGGAGGATGTCCTCCGCCGCGATGGTTTCCTTGCGGATGCGGCTCTCGGCGAAGGCCACGTCCTCGGGGATGGCGGCATCGAGATGATGGCAAACCATCAGCATGTCGAGATGCTCGTCCACGGTGTTCACCGTGTAGGGCATCGTCGGGTTGGTCGAGCTGGGCAGGACGTTCTTCTCGCCCGCGAGCCGGATGATGTCCGGCGCGTGGCCCCCGCCCGCGCCCTCGGTATGGAAGGTCGCGATGGTGCGCCCCTTGAAGGCGGCGCGCGTCGTCTCGACGAAGCCGGATTCGTTCAGCGTATCGGTGTGGATCGCGACCTGCACGTCGTAGCGGTCGGCGACGCTCAGGCAATTGTCGATGGCGGCCGGGGTGGTGCCCCAGTCCTCGTGCAGCTTGAGGCCGCAGGCGCCGCCCTCGATCTGCTCCTTGATGCCGGCCGGCTTGCTGGTGTTGCCCTTGCCGAAGAAGCCGAGATTCATCGGCAGGCCTTCGGCGGCCTGCAGCATGCGGCCCATGTGCCACGGTCCCGGCGTGACGGTGGTGGCGAGCGTGCCGTGCGCCGGGCCGGTGCCACCGCCCAGCATGGTCGTGACGCCGCTGTAGAGTGCGTCGTCGATCTGCTGCGGGCAGATGAAGTGGATGTGGCAGTCGATACCGCCCGCGGTGACGATCTTGCCCTCGGCCGCGATCGCCTCGGTGCCAGGACCGATCACGATGTCGACGCCGGGCTGGACGTCGGGGTTGCCGGCCTTGCCGATGGCGACGATCACGCCGCCCTTGAGGCCGATATCGGCCTTCACGATACCCCAGTGATCGACGATCAGCGCATTGGTGATGACGGTGTCGACGGCGCCCTGGGCGCGAGTCCTCTGGCTCTGGCCCATGCCGTCGCGGATCACCTTGCCGCCGCCGAACTTGACCTCCTCTCCGTAGATCGTGTGGTCCTTCTCGACCTCGATGAAGAGGTCGGTGTCGGCCAGCCGCACCTTGTCGCCCACGGTCGGGCCGAACATGTGGACGTAGGCCGAGCGCGAGATGCGGGTCGGCCCTTCATTGGAAGGACCGACTTTGGCGACGGACCCCAGCTTGCCGCCCACCTTGCCCTGGAAGCCGTGGCTCTCGCGGCCGCCCATGTAGGGCGTGAGGCGCACGGTTCGCGACTGTCCGGGCTCGAAGCGCACGGCGGTGCCAGCAGCGATGTCGAGCCGCATGCCCCTGGCCCGCTTGCGATCGAACTTCAGCGCGTCGTTTGTCTCGAAGAAATGATAGTGGCTGCCGACCTGGATCGGCCGGTCGCCGGTATTGGCGACCTCGATGGTAATCGGGTTGCGTCCCTTGTTGAGCTCGAGCTCGCCGGCGGCCGCGAGGATCTCACCTGGAATCATGGCGTCTCTCCTCAGCGAATGGGCGCGTGAACGGTGACGAGCTTGGTACCGTCGGGAAAGGTCGCCTCGACCTGGATCTCGGCCAGCATGTCGGCAACTCCCTCCATGACCTGGGCTCGCGAGATCACGTGCGCGCCCTCGCGCATCAGGTCGGCGACCGAGCGGCCGTCCCGCGCGCCCTCGACGACGAAATCGGTGATCAGCGCCACGGCCTCGGGGTAGTTGAGCTTCACGCCGCGCTCCAGACGCCGGCGCGCCACCACGGCGGCCATCGCTACGAGCAGCTTGTCTTTTTCGCGCGGCGTCAAATTCATTCGTTTCCCCCGGCCGGTTGCCTCCGACTATAGCGCGAGCGAGTCTGCATCAAACATGCCAAACGCGCGGCAGGCGACGGCCGCGAAACTCTGTGAGAAACTGGACGGCCGCGTGGCGCACCGCCGTCGCTTCGCCCAGCAGACGCGCGACCAGGATGCCGTTCACGACCGTCACGCCCGCCCGCACTTCCTCTGCAGCTTCGAGAAGCGCACGTGCCTTCTCGAAGTGCGGCTGCGGCGTATCCCACACGCCAATCACGGTCGCCAGGGCATTGGCCGTGCCGAAGCCGGCGCCGTCTGGCGTCTCGCCTTCGACCCGCAGCGTGTCGGTCCAGACCAGCCGGCCGGGCCGGCGCACCGACCAGGCGTCCAGCAGCAGGCCGGAGGCGAAGCGCTCACCGGAAGCGGCACGCCCCAGCACCACCATCTCGCAAGCGAGCAGAGAGCCACCCTCCACCACCTCGGCCACGGTGCGGCGCTTCAAACGGGCGCCCTCGAAGACGATGGTTTCCTGCGGCAGCCAGTCGAGCGCCGCGCCCTCGGCCACCCGCACCTCGACGTCGATCGTGCAGGGATCGCTCCCCTTCGAGGCCCGGTAGATCTTCTCGGCCGCCTGGGTGGTCGCCACCGCCTCGGCGCCGGGACCGATCTCGACCGACATACGCAGGGCGTCGCCCCCGGTAACGCCCCCCGAGGTCGTGATCATAACGGCCTGCGGCGGTTCGCCCGGTTCGGACTTGGGGAACAAAACCCGGCAGGGGTCGCGTTGATAGAGGTCGCCCAGGCGTGTCTTGCCCTCCCGCAAGTCGAAGGTGACCCGGCTTTCGCCGGAAGCGCGCTGCATGCGGGGGGAGAGACTGGTGGTCATCGGCCCCGACTTGATAGATTAAGGATCGAAATGAGCAAGGCCTTCACCAAGGAAAGCGACGACGGCGACGAGGATGACCTGCCCGACGATGTCGGCGGATTGCCTCCCGGCGCCAAGAACTACATCACCCCGCAGGGCTTCGAGCGGATGCGCGAGGAGTTGATGACTCTCATGCGCAAGGAGCGGCCGGAGGTCGTGCAGGTCGTGTCGTGGGCGGCCGCCAACGGAGACCGATCGGAGAACGGCGACTATCTCTACGGCAAGAAGCGCCTGCGCGAGATCGATCGCCGCATCCGTTTCCTCAGCAAACGGCTCGAGCGTTCCGAGGTCGTCGACCCAGCCAAGCGGCCGAAGACCGACCAGGTTTTCTTCGGCGCCACCGTGACCTACGTCAATTCGAGGGACGAGGAGCGCACGGTGAAGATCGTCGGAGTCGACGAGGTCGACCCCGGCCGCGGTCACGTGAGCTGGATTTCGCCCATCGCCCGCGCCGTGATGCGGGCCCACGAAGGCGATGCCGTGCGCATGAACACGCCGGCCGGCGAGGAAGAGATCGAGATCCTGAAGGTGGTGTACGTCTAGGAGAGGAAGGGGGCGAGTAGCCCTCTCCTCCTGCTCTTCACTCTACATCTCCACCAGCGCCAGGTCCTGGAACCAGCTTTGCGCCTGAGTATAGGACTTGATGCGCGACGACAGGGCCCGCGGGGTCCTGTCGTGATAGACCCAGATCATTACGGCATCATCGACGGCCTTGGCATGGATCTGGGCGGCCAGTGCGTCCTGTTTCTCCATATCGAACGTATTCTGAAGTTCGACGACCAGCCGGTCGACGTCCGCGTTCTTGTAGCTGCTCCAATTGACACCGACCGGTGCCACCTGGTCGGAGGCGAAGAAGCGGTTCACGGCATAGAAGGGATCGGATGTCACGTGGGTGACGTTGATCGCGGTCACGTCCTTGTTCATGTCCGCCCTGGCGCCGCTGCGCCAGCCGGTCATCAGTGCTTCGAGTTCCACCGGCTTGAAGTCGATGGCGATGAAGCTCTCCTTGAGCATCTCCTGGATGGCCTCATTCACCATCTGGTTGGTACCGCCCGCCTGGATGGTGATCCTGGCCTTCATCGGATTGGACTTGCCGTAGCCAGCGTCGGTCATCAGCTTGCGCGCCGCGTCGGGCGCGTACTTGATCTCGAAGCCGGGCTTGCCGAACCAGGGACTCGTCCGGTCGACTTCGCCATAGGCGGGCTGCACCAGCCCGTTGAGCAACTTCACGATCGCGTCGCGGTCGATCGCGAGATTGGCCGCCTTTCGCACCCTGATGTCGGTCCAGGGCGATCCTTCGACCAGAGACGGATGATAGTTGAAGACATGTGGCGTGACGTTGGTGCTGATGCGCGCGCCACTCTGCTTAAGGCGGTCGATCATGTCGGGACCGGGCGCATCGATCATGTCGAAGGTACCCGACAAGAGCGCCGCGCTTCGACCGGAATCCTCGGGCGCGCAGATCAGGACGATGCGGTCGACCCGGGGAACGCGCTTCGCATTCCAGTAGGTCTCGTTCTTCACCAGCTCGGCCCGCTCCCGCGGCACCAGCCGGGCGAGCTTGAACGGCCCCGTGCCCGACGGCGTCGAGGCGAACTTGCTCCAGTCGCGACCGACCTTCTCCCACTGGGCCGGGCTCGATACCAGGAACCACAGGAGCTGATAGGGAAACAGGGAGTCGACCGACTTGGTCTTGATCTCGATCTCCATCGGCCCGGTCTTGCGATACCCGACCATGCTGGGCAGGCGCGGCCGGACCTGGGCGGCCTGGCGCTGGTCGAACTGCGGCGCCTCCTTGTTGAAGATCTTCTCGAAGTTCCAGATCACCGCATCCGCATCGAACGGCGATCCGTCATGGAACTTGACGCCTTCCCGGAGCTTGAAAAGCCACAGAGTCTTGTCCGCGTCGCTCGCCTTCCACTCGGTCGCGAGGCCCGGGATCATCTTGCCCGGCCGGTCAGAGACGTCGAGCTCCCAGGCGATGAGCGGATCGTAGATCGTGAGGCCGGTATACTGGTAGGCATTGGCGCCGCGATCCGGCTGGCCCGTGGTGAGCGGGATGTCGGTCATCGGAATGCCGTAGCGCAGGACCTGCTCCTGCGCCCAGGCCACTCCTGGCAGGGAGAGCGCCGTCGTTCCAGCCAACACCATACGGCGTGAGATCTTCATGATCGTCTCCTGACGGAAATACATCCGCCAAGGTCATGCGACTCTCGTGCCAGAGTCGGCCAAGATCACTTACGCTTCAGATCCGCCAGCAGTCGATCAACGAACTTCGGGGAGTAACCGAGCAGCGCCGCTTCGTCGGCCAGCTCCTCCTCGAGCCGGCCGAGCGCCTCGACGAACGAGCCACCCTTCGTCAGCGCCTTCTCGACTAGGGCATGCGCCTCGTGCTTGCCCATCTTGGCGGCCAGCAGGAAGGTCGCGCGCTCGGCGAGGACGGCGGCTTCGGCGGCATCCATGTTGGCCTGAAGTGCATCCGGCTCGACGACGAGCCCGGACGCGACCTCCGCCATCGCCTCGACCGCCGATCCCAGGCATTCGACCAGCGCCGTCAGGGTCGGCCATTCGGCCTGCCAACCGCCCAGCGCGCGCTCATGCTCCTGCGGCATCGCCGCCACCATCGTCGCGGCCAGCATCGGCGCCCGTGTCGCCGCCGACAGGATCAGCGCGGCGCCCACGGGGTTGCGTTTGTGAGGCATGGTCGAGGAACCGCCGCGACCGGGCCCCGAGGGTTCGGCCGCCTCGCCCACCTCGGCCTGCATCATCAGCGCGACGTCGCGCGAGGCCTTGGCGAGCGCGCCGACCACCAGCGCGCCGTCCTGCGCCAAGGCCGCCACACGGACACGCTGGGTGAACCAAGGGCCCGGCGGCAGCGCGAGCTTCAAGCGCTTCGCCAGCTCCTTCATGACCGGCTCGGCTTGCGGGCCCAGCGCCGTCAGGCTTCCCGACGCGCCGCCGAACTGGAGGATCTGCGTTTCGCCGAAACTCTCCGCGAGCCGGCGCTTCGACCGGTCGATGTCGGAGGCCCAGCCGGCGATCTTCTGGCCCAGCGCCAGCGGCGTCGCCGGCTGCAGAAGGGTCCGGCCCAGCATCGGCGTCGTGCGGTGCTTCTTCGCCAGACGCGCGAAGGCCGAGATGATGCCGTCCAGTGCCTCCAGGAGCGGCGGCAGCGACTCGCGGAGTTGCAGAACCATGGCCGTGTCGATCACGTCCTGGCTGGTGGCACCCCAATGGACGTAGTCGGCCGCCTTCGCATCACGTTGACGGACCTGTTCGGTCAGCGCCTTCACGACCGGCACGGTGAGCGTCGCCGTGCGTCGCGCCGCGGCGGCGAGGGGCGCTGGATCGTAAAGAGAGGGATCGCAGGCCTTGACGATGACCGACGCTGCGCGCTTCGGAATCAGGCCGGCGGCGGCCGTCGCTTCGGCAAGCGCCGCTTCGAAGCGCAGCATGTGGCGCAAGGTGGCCGCGTCGGAGAAGCAATCGGCGCTCGCCGCGGACGAGCCCAGCGCGGAGACGAGACGAACGGTCATCGGCTCAGCAATCGAAGAACACGGTTTCGTTCGGGCCGCCCAGATGGATCGGCAGCCGCCACACGCCGTCACCATCGCGGGTCGCGATCAGCGTCGCGCGACGTGCCGGTTCGATGAGCTTCAGCACGGGATCTTCGCCGAGCGCCGGGTCGCCGTCGAAATAGAGCCGGGTTGCGAGACGATTGAGGACACCGCGCGCGAACACCGAGATATTGACGTGAGCCGCCTGCAGGCCGCCCGCCGGCCACGGCACGCGGCCGGGCTTCACCGTGCCGAAACGCGCGCACCCCGAAGTATCGGTCGACGCGCGGCCGAAGCCTTCGAACCCGGGATCGAGCGGCAGATTGCGGCGATCCTCGGGATGGTTGTAGCGACCATGACTGTTGGCCTGCCAGATCTCGAGCAGACCGTCCGGCACGATGGCGCCTTCGGCGTCATGCAGCGTGAGCGCGATCTCGATTCGCTCGCCCGCAACGCCCGCCACTGCCACGTCCTGACGATAGGTGTTGGTGACGGTGCCGAAATAGAACGGGCCGATGGTCTGGGAGGGCGTAAGTCCGCGGCTCATGAGTTCTCCATCGGCGTGGCATGGCGGCCGCGCAGCACGATGTCGAAGCGATAGGCCAGCGCCCAGCCCGGTTGTGTCGCCTCCATGTCGAAGCCGGCCTGCAGTCGTTCCCGAGCGCCTTCCGGCACCGAATGGTAGATCGGGTCGAAGGCCAGCAGCGGATCGCTCGGGAAATACATCTGCGTGATCAGGCGTGTGGCGAAGGCCGGCCCGAACAGCGAGAAATGGATATGCGCCGGCCGCCAGGCATTGTGGTGGTTGCCCCACGGATAGGCGCCGGGCTTTATGGTGATGAACTTGTAGTTGCCATCGGCATCGGCCCGGGCGCGGCCACCGCCATAGAAATTCGGATCGAGCGGCGCGTCGTGCTGGTCGCCGGGATGATGATAGCGGCCGGCGGCATTGCATTGCCAGATCTCGACCAGGGCCTCGGGGACCGGACGGCCCTCCTCGTCGAGGACGCGGCCCTGGACGATGATGCGTTCGCCGAGCGGCGCGCCCATGCGCTGACGTGTGAGATCATTCTCGCCCGCGTCAAGCCGCTCCTCTCTAAGCAATGGCCCGGTGATCTCCGATAGCGTATGCGGCAGCACGATCGCCGGCTTCGAGGGCGATCGGCTGACCGTCGACTTGTAGGCGGGCGACAGGTTGGGCGGGTGCTGCCCTGTGGCAGGACGGCGGTACGTTTGCTCTTTCATGCCGCAGAGCTTAGCGCCGGCTCAGGCCGCGCGCACCTCCAGCCCCTGCGGCGTGGCGCGGTAGCCAGTGAGCGTCCGCTCGGCATAGCCCAGCCGCCAGTCGAGCATCTTGCGGGCATAATCGGCGACGATCGCGGCATAGGCCGGATCAGCGGCGCAATTGACGAACTGACCGGGATCCTTCTGGAGATCGAACAGGAGCGGCGGCAGGGCGGCGAAGTGCACGTACTTGAACTTCTCGTCCTGGACGACGGCCAGCGAGCACTTGTCCATCGGCACGCCCAGCGCCGATTCAGGCGTGGTGTAATACAAGTCCCGGAAGTCGAACTCGTAATGGACCTCGGTGCGCCAGTCGGCCGGCACGTTGCCCTCGCAGAACGGCAGCAGAGAGCGCCCGTCGCACTGGCGCGGGACGGGCAGCCCCATCCACTCGAGCAGGGTGGGCATGGTGTCGATGGTCTCGGTGAAGCGATCGACGATCGTACCCCGGGTCCCGTTTGCCTCCGCCCTCGGATCGCGGATGATCATGGGGATGCGATAGGACTCGTCGAAGTAGCCGATCTTGCCCAGCAGGTGATGGTCGCCGCCCTGCTCGCCGTGATCGCAGGTGAAGACGATCAGCGTGTCGTCCCACTGCCCCGTCTCCTTCAGATAGTCGAAGACGCGGCTGAGATGATCGTCGATCTCGCTCATCAGGCCGCAATAGGTGGCGCGCATCTGCGCCACCTCGGCCTCGCTCATGTCCGAACCGAGTGCCTGCCCGTCCTGGAAGAAGCTCGCCTGCTTGATGTTGCGCACATAGTAGTCGAGCAGTGCGTTCTGCCGGCCTTCCTCGGCAGGCGACGCCGCCCGGATCGGCTTGGGCATGTCCTCGGGCCGGTACATCGAATTGTACGGCTCGGGCGCGATGAAGGGAGGATGCGGCCGGTAATAGCCGAGATGCAGGAACCACGGCTTGCCGCCGCGGCCCCGGAGATAGTCGAGCCCGCGCTCGGTGAACCAGGCGGTGTCCGACAGTTCCTTGGGAATGACGGCCGGCCGCCCCGTGGCGCCGGCACCCGGAGCTCCTTGCGGCAACCAGATCTCCTCGCGGGTCTTCGGCAGCTCGAAGCCCTGGCTGGCGACCCAGCCGAAATAGGCGTCGCGATTCTCGAACGCACCGACCGAATGGAACCCCTCCATGATGTCGCCCAGCACGAAGAAGCGCGGATCGTTGGGTGCCGTCTGGCGCGGGTCGGGGGTGGTGGTCGTGTAGCCCACGAGCGCGGGATCGTAGCCGCCGCGCCGCAACTCGTGCGCCAGGTTGGTGAAGCGCGAGGCCAGCGGAATCGTGTTCTGCACCGCGCGATGATTCATCATGTACTGGCCGGTCAGCAAGCTGGCCCGCGCCGGGCCGCAGGGCACGGCCTGCGTGAAATGGTTGCGGAACGTCACGCCCTCGGCGCACAGCCGGTCGATGTTCGGCAGCTTCAGATAGTCAGCCCCGAGCTTGGGCAGCATCGCTCCGCGCCACTGGTCGACGACGATCAACAGGACATTCTTGGACGCAGGCATGTTCATTCACCGAGGTTGGACGGCGGCGGGATTGCGATAGAGTGCCGCCAAATCGACGGAGGAGACAACACGTGGCGCGTTTAAAGATCGTGACGACCGGACCGGGAAAAACCGATCATTCGCTGGAAATGGAGGCGCTCGCCTCCCTCGGGGCGGAGATCGTCGAGGTTTCGGGTGACGAGGCCGACCTCATCAAGGCGGTGGCCGACGCCGACGCCATCTACGGCAAGGGCCGCCCCCGCATCACCGCCAAGGTCATCGAAGCGGCCAGGAAGCTGCAAGTCGTTTCGCTGGGCAGCGTCGGCGTCGATTCGGTCGATGTGGACGCGGCCACCGCGCTCGGCATCCCCGTCACCAACGTGCCCGACACCTTCATCGAGGAGGTGGCCGACCACGCCATGACGCTGATCCTCGCGAGCTGGCGGCGTCTGGTGGTGCAGGACCAGATGGTGCGCAAGGGCGAGTGGGCCAAGGGCCGGCCGCATCTCTACCAGTTCCCCCGTCTCATGGGCATGACCCTGGGCTTCATCTCGTTCGGCCATGTCGCCCGCGCCGTCGCCAAGCGGGCCGCCCCGTTCGGCTTCCAGATGCTGGCCTACGATCCCTATATCGAGGAACTCGTCATGTCCGACTATGGCGTCCAGCCGGTCGGCTACGACGAGCTGCTGCAGCGTTCCGACATCGTGAGCATGCATGCGCCCGGTACCAAGGACGCGCATCACCTAATGAAGGAACAGCACTTCCGCCAGATGAAGAAGACGGCGCTGTTCGTGAACACCGGCCGCGGCTCCACGGTCGACGAGCCGGCGATGATCAAGGCGCTGCAGGAGGGCTGGATCGCCGGCGCCGGCCTCGACGTGCTCGAGACCGAACCGGTGGGCCACAACAATCCGCTGCTCGCGATGGACAACGTGATCCTGACGGCGCACGTCGCCTCCGCCTCGAGCCGCTTCGATCCGGCCCGCAAGCGCCGCGTCGGCGCCGAACTCGCGCTGGTCCTGGGCGGCAAGTGGCCGCGCGCCTGCGTCAATCCGACGGTGCTGGAGAAATCCAAGCTGCAGCGCTGGCAGCCCTTCTCGATGGAACGCGGCCCCGGCAACTGAGCCGGCGCTCCGGGTTCACGTTCCCTGTTGCTGCAGCCTGTCGCGAATCGCCCGGTCGCATTGGGCAAGGCTCTCGAAGGGCCCGAGGATGACGAAGCCGCCGTCATCCATCGCATACCAGCCGGTCTGGGTGAGGTTGTAGTCGCCCAGATCCTCGCTCGGGACATGGACGGAGATCAGATCCTTCGGCGTGCGCATGCAGTGCACATGCGCCCGCCGACCAGGCTTTTCAACCCCGGCGGGTCCAGCCGGATGCGTTGACCGCACCCGGCGGCACCTCGGCCTTCACCAGCGCCTCGACCTGGCGGACCGTGTCCATCGCTTGGCTCTCGCTGGCGGGAGGCGTCAGGCCGCCGATGTGTGGCGTGGCGATGACGTTGGGCAGGCGCGCCAGCTCGGGCGACGGCATCTGGTCGGGCGCGCGGCCGACATCCATGGCGGCGCCGGCAATGCGCCCCTCGGTCAGGACTTTCGCGAGCGCCGCTTCATCGACCAGGTTGCCGCGCGACATGTTGATGAAGAAGGCGTCCGGTTTCATGCGCGCGAAGGCCTCGGCATCCAGCAGACTCTCGGTCTCCTCGTTGGCGATCGCGAGGCAGATCACGTAGTCGGCCGTGGCCAGCAGATCCTGCATCGGCAGCTTCACGAAGCGCGGATCGTCGACTTGGGCGTAGGGATCGGACACCAGAACGGTCATGCCGAGCTGGGCCAGCACCGGCGCCAGCGCGCGCGAGATCCGGCCATAGCCGATGAGGCCGACGGTCGAACCACCGAGTTGCCGGCCGACCTTGATCTCCGGCTTTGCGCCTTCATGGTAAGCCGTCGCCGCTCGCGTAATGCCGCGCGAAAGATCGACCAGGAACCCCAGCGTGAGTTCGACCACCGACGGCACGAAGCCAGCTTCCGCATGGGTCACGAGCACGCCCGCCTTCGTGGCCGCCGCGACGTCGATGTTGCGGATGTCGATGGCGCTGCGCATCACCGCGCGCAGCCCCGGCAGGCTCTCGAACACGACCGCCGGTATCGCCGTGGCCCTGTCAGCGACGATGAAGTCGACGCCGCGCGCCATCCCGATCACGCCCTGCGCATCGAGCGGCGCCTCGCCTTCGTGCATTGCGACCTCGACTAGCTCCTGCAGTCGGGCAAGCGCGCGGGCGCCGTAATACTGCCGCCGCGCGAGCGGCGCGTGGGTCAGGAGAAGCCTTTTCATGCCTCGGAGCTTACGCCGGCAGCAAGGAGAAAGAACTAGCTCTTCATCGGGGTCGCTTCGCCCAGCAGGGATACGTGGGCGGCGACGATGCGCCAGCCTTCGGGCGTGCGCATCCAGGTGTGGCTCTGCCGCCCGGGCTTGCTGGCACCATGCCGCTGGAACTCGCAGTTGGCCGTGCCGAAGTCGCGGCCGTAGGTGACGATCCAGAGCTTCAGCAGGTCGCGGTTCGGCACGAACTGCGGGTTGCGGCCGGAGCGGAAGGCGGCGATCTGGTCATAGCCGTAGAGCTGCTCGCCGACGCCATAACGCAGCGTGTGCGGGCTCTTCCAGAAGAGCTCGTCGAGCACCGCCACGTCGTTGCTGTTCAGCGCCGCCTCGTAGCGATTGAAGGCCGCCGTCACTTCGGCGACGACTTCCGGGATGTTGATTTCCATAGGGGCTCCTCAGGCGGGGAGCGCGGCGGCGACGCCGAGCTTTTCGAGATGGGCGGCCACGCGCAACGCGGCCTGTTCGTTGTAGGGCTTGGCGATCAGCTGCACACCGATCGGCAGTCCGCCGCGCCGCTGCAGCGGCGCCACCGCGACGGGCAGGCCGATAAAGGAGATCGGCTGGGTGTAGATGCCGAGATTGGCGCGCACCGCCAGCTCGACACCGTCCAAGGTCATCATGGTCTGGCCGAGCTTCGGCGCGGTGCAGGGCGTGGCCGGCGCCAGGATCACGTCGACCTCTTCGAACAGCTTCAGCACGTGGGCGCGGTACTGGCGGCGAAAGCGTTGCGCCTTCACGTACCAGGCGCCGGGCAGCAGGGCGCCCGCCATGAAGCGCTCGCGCGTGTCGGGATCGAAATCCTGCGGCCGGGTGCGCAGGCGAGGCAGATGGAGCTGCGCGCCTTCGATGGCGGTGATCACATAGGCCGCCGCGCGCGCCGCCGCTGCCTGAGGCAGTACGACGGTCTTCGTGGCGCCCAGCACCCGGGCCACGGTCGCGACGGCCTCGAACGCTTCCGGCTCACCGCCCTTGGCAAAATAGTCTCCGGCGATGGCGATGCGCAGTCCGTCGACACCTTCCACCAGTCGCGGCAAGGTCGGATCGGCCGGCCGGTCGGTACAGACCGGGTCATCCGGGTCCCAACCCTGCATCGCATCGAAGGAAAGCGCCAGATCCTCGGCCGAACGCGCGATCGGTCCGAGATGGTCGAAAGAATCCACGAAGGGGAACGACCCGGCGCGGCTCAGCCGGCCATAGGTCGGCTTCAGCCCGAACAGGCCGCAGAGCGAGGACGGCACGCGGATCGAGCCGTTGGTGTCGGAGCCCAGCGCCAACGGCACCTCGCCCGCCGCCACCGCCGCGCCCGATCCGCCGGACGAGCCGCCCGACATGCGCGTCGGATCGTGCGGGTTGCGCGACGGTCCGTAGTGGGCGTTCTCGCCGGTGAAGTCGTAGGCGTACTCGCCCATGTTGAGGCCGCCGACCAGGATCGCGCCGGCCGCCTCGAGCTTGCGCACCAACGCGCCGTCGCGCTCGGCCTTGGGGCCATCGACGTTGATCTTCGAACCGGCGCGGGTGGGCAGGCCGGCAATGTCGAACAGGTTTTTCACCGCGAAGGGCACGCCCAGCAGCGGCCCGCGATGCAGGCCGGCGTCGATCTCCGCCGCCCGCTTTCGGGCCCGCGCGGCGACCACATCGGTGAAGGCGTTGACGGTCGATTCGGCCGCCTCGATGCGCTTCAACGTGGCGTCGATCACGGCAGCGGCCTTGACCTTGCCGCTCATCACGGCGCCCGCTATCTCCGTCGCGGTCGCAGTCTTCGTCAGAGGATCGCTCATGGCCGGAACACCGTCGCCGACATCAGCTCGTCCTCGAGTTCCAGATCGAGCAGCGGCCGCGCGATCGCGAGCGAGCGCTCGACGTTCAGGATCACGTTGGGGAGATACTCGGGCGCGATCGTGAGGCCTGCGGTTTTCGCGCCCTCCTCGACCATGCGCGCCACGTCACGCTTCTCTTCGGCCATGCGCTTCCTTCTTTCATTCAGTCGGGACGGTGGGTCTTCAGACGACGTGGAGATCGCGCCGCATGAGCCGGTAGCTCGCGCCCAGTTCGCGTCCAAGCTGCCGAAGAATCTTCAGGATTGCCAGCCCGGCCGCCGTTTCATGCGCGCGACGCTTCATGGCACGACTCGCCCTCCCGTTTCCCGCTGGGGAGAAAAGGCAAGGACCGTGCCAATGCCTGCGCGCATCTGGAGGCTGCAAATGCCGTGGCGCTTGTCTACAACCGGCTCATGACAGGCTCTCTCGACCTCGGGGTTCACGCGCTGCTCGGTGCCTATCGCGCCGGCACGCTCGATGTGCGGCAGACGATCGAGGAGGTGCTCAAACGCCTCGCCGATGCCGGTGACGACAAGGTCTGGATCTCTCGCGCCTCGGACGACGAGCTGCGCGCGCAGGCCGCCGCGCTCGATGCGCGACGCGGCGAGATCGACCGGCTGCCGCTCTATGGCGTGCCCTTCGCGGTGAAGGACAATCTCGACGTCGCCGGCATGGTGACGACCGCCGCCTGTCCGGGCTTCGCTTATGAGGCAAAGGCGTCGGCTGAGGTCGTGCGGCGTCTGGTCGATGCCGGCGCGATCGTCGTCGGCAAGACCAACCTCGACCAGTTCGCGACCGGCCTGGTGGGCGTGCGCTCGCCCTATGGCGTGCCGCGCAATCCGTTCGATGCGTCGTATGTGCCCGGCGGGTCGAGCTCGGGATCGGCGGTCGCGGTCTCGTCGGGCCTCGTCAGCTTCTCGCTGGGCACCGACACGGCCGGGTCGGGCCGCGTGCCGGCCGGCTTCAACAACATCGTCGGCCTCAAGCCGACGCCCGGCCTGCTCAGCAACGAGGGCATGGTGCCGGCCTGCCGTTCGCTCGATTGCACTTCCGTCTTCGCGCTCTCCTGCGCCGATGCCGATGCGGTGCTGGCCGTCGTCGCCGAGCCGAAGATCACGCCCGCCATCGGCGGGACCTTCCGTTTCGGCATCCTCGGCACGAAGGACGCGGAGTTCTTCGGGGACACCGCCTACGCCGTGCTCTATGCCCAGTCGATCGAGCGGCTGAAGGGTCTGGGCAGCACGCCGGTCGAGATCGACTACGCGCCGTTCCGCGACGCCGCGCAGCTTCTCTACAACGGCCCCTGGGTCGCCGAGCGCACCGCCGCGGTCGGCGCCTTCATGGAGGCCGCCGATGACACGGCCGGCGTTTGGCCGACGACACGGCAGATCGTGCTGAGCGGCCTCGAATACAGTGCCGTCGACGCCTTCGAAGGCCAGTACCGTCTCGCCGAGCTGAAGGCGCGCGCCTTCGCCCAGATGCAGGGCCTCGATTTCCTCGCCGTGCCCACGGCCGGCACGATCTACAAACTGGCCGATCTCGAACGCGAACCCGTGCTCTACAATTCGCATCTCGGCCACTACACCAATTTCGTGAACTTCTTCGGCCTGTCGGCGCTCGCCGTGCCGGCCGGCTTCCGGCCCGACGGCATGCCGTTCGGCATCACCCTGATCGCGCGGGCCCATGCCGAACGCGCCCTGCTGGCCTTCGGTGCGCGCTGGCAACGCGCGGTGCCCTTGCCGCTCGGCAAGACGACGAGCCGGCTGCCCGAACCGGAGAAGGACCCCGTCGTCGCGGAGGATCGTATCCCGATCGCCGTGGTCGGCGCGCATATGAGCGGCCTCCCGCTGAATGGCCAGCTCCTGGAGCTGGGCGGGCGCCTGCAGAGCGCCGGCAGGACCGCTCCCGCCTATCGCTTCTACGCGCTGCCGGGCGGCCCGCCCCATCGTCCGGGTCTGGTGCGCGTGGCCGAGGGCGGCGCCGCCATCGAGCTGGAGGTCTGGAGCCTGCCAGCCGAGCGGATCGGCGACCTTCTGCGCCGGATCCCGGCCCCGCTGGGACTGGGACTGGTGAGCCTGGCCGACGGCACCGAGGTGCCGGGCTTCCTCTGCGAGGCCCATGCAGCCCAGGGCGCAAAGGACATCACCTCGCTGGGCGGCTGGCGCGCCTACGTCCGGACCCTGACCTGACGCACCGCGCTTCAATTGCGGGGCGCCGGTCTGCTAGGGTCCGCTCCTTCGAGGAGAGGAAACGAACCCATGAGTGGAAAGATCGCCGTCGTTACCGGCGCGGGCAGCGGTATCGGCCGCGCTTCCGCGCTCGCCTTGCTGAACAACGGCTACAAGGTCGCGCTGGCGGGGCGCCGCAAGGATGCGCTGGATGAGACGGCTTCGATGGCCGGCAACAACGCGCCGAACGCGCTGGCCGTACCGACCGACGTCACCAAGCGCGACGACATCGTGGCGCTGTTCGCCAGGGTGAAGGCCACCTGGGGCCGCCTCGACCTGCTGTTCAACAATGCCGGCGGCGGTGCCCCACCCGTGCCGCTCGAGGAACTGCCCTACGAGACGTGGCTGAGCGTCGTGGCGGCGAACCTGACCGGTCCGTTCCTGTGCACGCAGGAGGCCATGAAGATCATGCGGGACCAGACGCCGCGCGGCGGCCGCATCATCAACAACGGCTCGATCTCGGCGCATGCGCCGCGGCCCTTCTCGGTCGCCTACACCTCGACCAAGCACGCCATCACCGGCCTCACCAAGTCGACGTCGCTCGACGGCCGTGCCTACGACATCGCCTGCGGCCAGATCGACATCGGCAACGCCGTATCGCCGATGACCGACCGCATGACCAAGGGCGTCCTGCAGCCCAACGGCACGACCATCGCCGAACCGCGCATGGACGTTTCCGCAGTGGCCAATGCCATCCTCTACATGGACAGCCTGCCGCTCGACGCCAACGTGCAGTTCATGACCGTGATGGCGACGAAGATGCCGTTCATTGGTAGAGGTTAGCGCATCGCGCTAACCTCAGTACCCCTCGTCCTGCAGGTTGAGCAGCGGGAACGCGCTGTGCACGCCGGTCAGGTTGGTCGGCATGCTCTTGGCGATGTAGCTCTTGTCGAGCTGTGCCAGCGAGGTGACGCCGAGCAGGCCCATCACCTCCTTCATCTCCTCCTCGAGCAACTCGATCACGCGTTCGATGCCGGCGGCGCCGGCAGCGGCGAGACCGTAGCAGTAGAGACGGCCGAGACCGACCCAGTCGGCGCCCATGCAGATCGCCTTCACGATGTCGCTGCCGCGGCTGAAGCTACCGTCTACGGCCACCTTGGCGCGCCCCGCCACCGCCTCGACGATCTCCGGCAGCACCTCGGCCGAGCCGCGTCCATGGTCGAGCTGTCGGCCGCCATGGTTGGAGCAATAGACCGCCCAGACACCGTTCTGGCAGGCCAGTTCGGCATCCTCGCCGGTGCCGATGCCCTTCAGCATGAACTTCACGTCGGGGAACTTGTCGCGCACCGCGATGAAGTTCTTCCAGGAGAAAGCCGCCTGGTGATCCTGCCCGGTGGCCGCGGCGCGCCACGACTTCACGAAGCGCTTGGCGATGTCGCGCTCCCGCCGGCTGTAGACCTGCGTGTCGACGGTGATGCAGAAGGCATCGTAACCGGCATCCATCGCCTCCTTCACACGGTCGGCGACCCAGGCATCGTCGCCGCGCACATAGAGCTGGTAGATCTTGGGACCGGCGCCGCCCTTCACGATGTCCTGGAGCTTGAGGGTGGTCACCGAGCTGATCAGCATCGCGACATTGCTCGCACCCGCGCCCTGCGCGACGGTGATGCCGCCGCCGGCCTCGAACGATTCCAGCGATCCCACGGGCGCCAGCATGACGGGTAGCCGGATTTTCTTCCCGAGGATCTCCGAGGACGGATCGATCTTCGAAACGTCTCGCAACACGCGCGGCTTGAAGGCGATCGTGTCGAGGGCCAGCCTGTTGCGGCGCAGCGTGGTTTCGGTCTCGGTGCCGCCGATCAAATAGTCCCAGATATTCGGATTGAGCCTGATTTTCGCCGCTTTTACGATCTCGTGTAGCGTCACGAAGTCGCTCTCAAGGCCGCTGGTCATCGTTCCCTCGAATCTTCCAATTTCGATGGTTTTCTTGCGCGTCTCCTGCCTCACGTCAACGTGGTGTCACGAGCGGCGGCGAGCATTGACGGTGGCACTTCCGGACGATTTTATCGCCGACGGGCAGCCGCCCGGCGCAATCCGCCGTGACGGACTGCTGTCCCGCAGGCAATCGGTGAAGGACCAGAGATGAAGAGACGCGTTTTCACGGCAGCACTGGTCTTCGGATGGATGGCGGGGCCAGTCTTCGCCGCCGATCCCGTGCCCGCCCTCAGGGAAACGCCGATGTTCGCCGACCAGGTGAAGTCCGGCGCCCTGCCGCCGGTCGACAAGCGCGTTCCCGCGCAGCCGTGGGTCGTGAGGCACTTTGCGGGCGGCGACGGTCCCGGCCAGCAAGGCGGTCAGCTCAACATGCTGGTGGCCAGCGCGCGCGACACGCGCCTGATGACGATTTTCAGCTACACCCGGCTCATCGTCTACGACGACAAGTTCAAGCTGAAACCCGACATCCTCGAGAGCTACGAGGAGAAGGAGGGCCGCGAATTCACGTTCAAGCTGCGGGCCGGCCACAAATGGTCCGACGGCCATCCCTTCACCACCGAGGACTTCCGCTTCTTCTGGGAGGACGTCGCCAATAACAAGGACCTCTCCTCGGGAGGACCCAATGTGGAGCTTTTAGTCGACGGACAACCGCCCAAGGTCGAGATCATCGATCCGCTCACCATCAAGTACACGTGGGACAAGCCCAACCCCTACTTCATCGAAAGCCAGGCCCGCGCCGCGCCTCTCTTTCTCTTCCGGCCCGCCCACTACCTGAAGAAGTTCCATGCCAAGTACACCCCCGAAGCGGAGATCCTGAAGTCCGCCCGGGGTGGCCAGCAGAGCTGGGTTTCGGTCTATCGCCGCCTGGACGTGATGTACGCCAACGACAATGTGGACCTGCCGACGCTCAACCCCTGGGTCGCCACGACCGCGTCGCCGGCCCAGCGCTTCGTCTACCTGCGCAACCCCTACTATCACCGCGTCGACGAGAAGGGACAGCAACTCCCCTATGTCGACCGGGTGATCTTCACGGTGGTCGCCGCCAATCTGGTGCCGGCCAAGGCGGGCCTCGGCGAGGCCGACCTGCAGCCGCGCTACCTCAACATGCGTGACTATACCTTCCTGCAGAAGAGCGCGCAGTCCTCGGGCATGAATGTACGCCTGTGGGAGGCCGGTTCGGGTTCGCAGCTCGCGCTCTATCCCAACCTCAACGCCAACGACCCGGAATGGCGCAAGCTCATGCGCGACGTGCGTTTTCGCCGGGCGCTCTCGCTGGCGATCGACCGCGAGGAGCTGAACCAGGTCGTCTATATCGGCCTGGCGAAGCCTTCGAACAACACGATCATGCCGCGCTCGGAGCTGTTCAAGCCCGAGTACGCAACCAAGTGGGCGCAGTACGATCCCAAGCTTGCCAACAAGCTGCTGGACGAAATCGGCCTGAAGAAAAGGGACAGCCAAGGCATCCGCCTGCTGCCCGACGGCCGTCCGGCGACGATCGTCGTCGAGCATGCCAGCGAGGAGACCGAGGACAACGACGCGCTTGCGCTGATCGCGGACGGCTGGAAGAAAATCGGCATCAAGATGCTGACCAAGCCGCAGACACGCGACAACTTCCGGCTTCGCGCTTCCTCAGGTGAGGCCGTCATGACGGCCTTCGCCGGCGCGGTGACGGCGGTTCCGACCCCCAGTACGAGCCCCAAGGAATTCGCACCGACCATGTTGGGCGGCCTGCAATGGGCGCGCTGGGGCATGTTCGTGGAGACCAAGGGCAAGCAAGGTGAGAAGTGCGACCTCGACTCGGCCTGCAAGCTCCTCGACTACGTCAAGGAATGGGAAACCGGCACGACCGAGGAAGACCGCCGCAAGGCCTGGGAGAAGATTCTCGCGACCAATGCCGACGAGGTCTTCTCGATCGGCACCGTCAACGGCGTCCGCCAGCCGATCGTGGTCGGCCCGAAGGTGCGCAACGTGCCGAAGGAAGGCTACTACGCCTGGGATCCGGGCGGCTACATCGGCCTCTACCAGCCGGACACGTTCTGGATCGCCCAGTAGGCGATCACCTTCCTCCCCATTCAAAGGGGGAGGTGGCGGCGTCCTACGCCGACGGAGGGGTCATGGCTTCGCGACGCCCATGACCCCATCGCCCCGTATGACGGGGCACTTCCCCTTTTGAATGGGGAAGCAGTAGCAGTTGATCCCTGATGAGCATCACCAGGTGTCGATGTTCGGCCGCTTCTTATGGCTGTGCGGCGGCCGCGGCTTGGCTTCGAGCAGAGCCGTGGCGATCCAACGCCGCGAATCGGCGGGATCGATCACCTCGTCGACCTCGAAATAGGTCGCGGTGCTGAGCGCCTTGCCGCGGGCATAGGCGGCCGCGACCATCTTCTCGAACAGGGCGCGGCGCTCGGCCGGATCGCTCACCGCCTCGAGCTCCTTGCGGAAGCCGAGCTTCACGGCGCCTTCCAGCCCCATGCCGCCGAACTCGCCGGTCGGCCAGGACAGGGCGAAGACCGGCGCATGGAAGGAACCGCCCGCCATCGCTTGGGCGCCCAGCCCATAGGCCTTGCGCAGCACGATGGTGCCGAAAGGCACCGTAAGATTGGCTCCGGTCACGAACAGTCGCGAGCAGTGGCGGACCAGGGCGGTCTTCTCGATCTCGGGCCCGACCATCATGCCCGGCGTGTCGCAGAGGAACAGGATCGGAATGTCGTAGGCGTCGCAGAGCTGCAGGAAACGCGCGGCCTTGTCCGACCCGTCGCTGTCGATGGCGCCCGCCAGATGCACCGGGTTGTTGGCCACGATGCCGAGCGGCTTGCCCTCGATGCGCCCGAACGCCGTCACCATGCCGGGCCCGAAAGCGCGACGCACTTCGAGCACGGAGTCCTCATCGCACAGCGTCGCGATGACGTCTCGCACGTCATACACGCGGAGCCGGTTCTCCGGGATGGCCCGCCGCAGCAGGCGCTGGTCGGCCGCGCGCCACTCCGGCAAGGCGCCCTGGAAGTAGGAGAGGTATTTCTTGGCGACGGCGACAGCTTCCGCCTCGTCCTCGACGGCGATGTCGACCACGCCGTTGGGGACCTGCACGTTCATCGGCCCGACTTCCTCGGGTGAAAAGACGCCGAGGTTGCCACCCTCGATCATCGCAGGACCGCCCATGCCGATCGTCGAGTTCTTCGTGGCGATCACGACGTCGCAGCAGCCCAGGATCGCGGCATTGCCCGCGAAGCAGCGGCCCGAGTTGATCCCGACCAGCGGCGCGACGCCGCTCAGCCGTCCGAAGATGTGGAAGGCCATGGTGTTGAGGCCGGCCACCGACTGCACGTCGATGTCGCCCGGCCGGCCGCCGCCGCCCTCGGTGAAGAAGACCAGCGGAATGCGCTGCTTCTCGACGATCTCGAACAGCCGGTCCTTCTTGTGGTGGTTGTTCTTGCCCTGGGTGCCGGCCAGCACCGTGTAGTCGTAATGCGCGACCGCGACCCGACTGCGCTCCGGCCCGAACAACGAACCGTTGACCCGGCCGATGCCGGTGATCAGCCCGTCGGCCGGCGTCTTCTCGATCAGGTCCTCGACCGTGCGCCGCGTGCGCTGGCTCGCGATGGCGAAGGCGCCGTACTCGACGAAGCTGTTGGGATCGACGAGGTCCTCGAGGTTCTCGCGGGCCGTCCGCTGATTGGTCTTGCGCCGCCGCGCCACCGATTCGGGCCGCTTCTCGTCGAGCGTGAGCGCGCGGCGCTCGAAATACTCCGCGAGATCGGGGCGCACATGATCGAGGTCGATCGCCTCCTCGACCGACGTGCCCTTCACTTCGACATCGGCCTCTTCGACGAACAGCAGCGAATGGCCCTCATAGACCGTCTCGCCGGCCTCGACCGCGATGCGCCGCACGTAGCCGCGCACCGGGCTGCGGATCTCGTGCTGCATCTTCATGGCGTCCATGACCAGCAATGCCTGGCCCGCCGCCACTGCGTCGCCTTCCCTGACCGACAGGCTGACGACGGTGCCCTGCATCGGCGCCGGCACCGCGACCGTGCCCTCCGGCGCGTCGCTCTGGGCGCTGGACGAAGCCGCCTCCGGCCTGGTCTTGCCGAAGGCCAGCACCGCCAGCGGATCGACATTGTCGACGCGCGCGCCGACCTGCCGGGCCGACGAGACGGCCGGAGCCGCCGCTTCGAAGTACAGGCCGGCCTTCAGCTTGCCCGCCGCCTCGATCAGCGATGCGGCCTGCTCGTCGACGAAGCGCGTATGGACCTTGTCGGCCCGGAAATCGGGATGCGCGATCAAAGCCCGCAGGAAGCCGATGTTCGACGGCGCGCCTTCGAGCCGAAAGGCCGCCAGCGCCCGCTCGGCCCGCTGCAGCGCGCCGCCTAAATCGGCCGCCTGTACGATCACCTTGGCGAGCAGGGAGTCGAAGTTGGGGTTGGAGCGATAACCCGCATAGCCATAGGTGTCGACGCGGATGCCCGGCCCCGATGGCGGTTCAAAGGAGGTCAGCGTGCCGCCGCCCGGCTTGGCCGAGCCATCCTCCGTCATGGTCTCCATGTTCACGCGGAGCTGGATGGCGTGCCCGCGCGGAGAGGCCTTCCCGATGCCCGTGTCGTCGAGCGACGCCCCACCAGCGAGACGCAACTGCGTCTTCACCAGGTCGACGCCCCACACCTCCTCGGTGACGGTGTGCTCGACCTGCAGGCGCGGATTGGCCTCGATGAAACAGAAGAAGTCCGGAGCGGCGTCGTCGACCAGGAATTCGAAGGTGCCGAGGCTGCGATAGTTCACCGCCTTCGCCATCTTCACGGCCGCGTCGACAATCTGCCGGCGCATCGCCTCGGCGAGGTTCGGACTGGGCGCCAGCTCGACGATCTTCTGGCTACGGCGCTGGATCGTGCATTCACGTTCGCCGAGCGAGGCGATCCCGCCCTGGCCGTCGCCCACGATCTGCACCTCGATGTGGCGCGCACGGGCGATCAGACGCTCGGCGTAGAGAGTGCCGTTACCGAAGGCCGCCTGGGCCTCGGCGGAAGCCCGCGCGAAGGCATCGTCGATCTCACCGTCCTGCGTGACGATCCGCATGCCGCGCCCGCCGCCACCGGCGATCGCCTTGATGACGATGCCGGCCTTGCGATGCTTGGCGAAGAAGGCCTTCACGCCGGCCGCGTCGACCGCGCCGTCGGTGCCCGACAGGACCGGCGCCCCGTTCTTGCCGGCATGCGCCCGGGCCCGCGCCTTGTCGCCGAACAGGTCTAGCTGCTCCGGAGTGGGACCGACGAAGACGAGCCCCGCCTCGGCACACGCCGTCGCGAACGAAGCATTCTCCGACAGAAAGCCGTAGCCCGGATGCACGGCGTCGCAGCCCGCCTCTCGAGCGGCCGCAAGAACACCGGCGATGTCGAGATAGGCTGCAGCGCCGCGCCCCTTGAGCGGCCGGACTTCGTCGACCCTGCGGACGTGCAGCGAGGTCGCATCGTCTTCCGAGTGAATGCCCACGGTCGCGATGCCCAGTTCGGCCGCGGCCTGGGCGATGCGGATGGCGATCTCGCCGCGATTGGCGATCAGGAGTTTCTTGAGCATGTCAGCGTGGGGTAGAACCCCCTCCATGTCGAAAAGGCTGCTCATTGTGGCGCACGCCCCGTCGGAGAACACGCTTTCCCTGCGCGATGCCGTGGAACGCGGCGCGCGCAGCGAAACGGGGATCGACGTCCAGGTCATCGCGCCGCTGCAGGCCGGCCCGGACGACGTGCTGGCCGCGCAGGCGGTGATCCTCGGCACGCCCGAGAACCTGGGCTACATGAGCGGCGCGCTGAAGGACTTCTTCGACCGCAGCTACAATACCTGCCTGGAGAAGACCCAAGGCATGCCCTGCGCCCTCTACATACGAGCCGGCAGCGACGGCACCGGCACGCGCCGCGGCGTCGAGACGATCCTCACCGGCCTGCGCTGGCGGGCCGTGCAGGAGCCCCTGCTGTGCAAGGGCCCCTGGCAACCCAGCTTCGTCGACCAGTGCGAGGAGCTGGGCGCCGCCATGGCGGCCGGCCTCGCCGCCGGCATCTTCTGAGCGACCAGTCCGGATCACTGCGCCGTATAACCGCCGTCGACCACGAGGCCCGAGCCGGTCATGAAGCCGGCATCGTCCGACGCCAGGAACACGATCCCCTTGGCGATATCCTCGGCGACACCCAGCCGCCCGATCGGATGCATGGTGAGCGACGTCTTGCGGGTCGCCTCGGTGTCGTTGGTCCCGAGGGCCCGGGCCCGCATCGCAAAGGTCTGCTGGCCCATGTCGGTGTCAATCACGCCGGGATGAATCGAATTGACACGGATGCGATAACCCTTGCGCCCGAACTCCAGCGCCGTCGACTTGGTGAACAGCGTCACACCGCCCTTGGTCAGCGAATAGAGCGGATCGAGCTGCGAGCCGACCAGTCCCGCCACCGATGCGAGATTGACGATCGCCGATCCGTGCGGGCTATTCGCGCCGCTTTCCTTGAGATACGGAAGAGCAATCTTCGTCCCCAGCACCACGCCCGTGAGATTGACCGCGACGAGCCTGTGCCACTCGTCCATCGAGGCCTCTTCGACACCCTTGCCGACGAAGATGCCGGCATTGTTCACCAGGACATCGAGGCCGCCGAACTTCTTCACGGTCGCGTCGATCGCGGCGGACCAGCTCGCCTCCTGGGTCACGTCCAGCGGAACGAACAATGCCTGGCCGCCCGCGCCCTCGATCTCCTTCGCGGTCTGCCGGCCACGCTCTTCCAGGACATCGCCGATCACGACCTTCGCGCCGACGCTCGCCATGAGTTTCGCCGCCTCGCCGCCGATGCCGCGTGCGGCGCCGGAGAGAAATGCCACTTTTCCGTCAAGCCTGTTCACTCGTTTCCTCCTCGCGGGTCACATGTTGCACCCGGGCTGTTTGGCGGTATGCTGCCTGCGAGAACAAGAAAAGAAAACAGGGAGGGCCGCCAGGCATGCGCCAGGGACGGCTTGTCGCGACGGGTGCGATGCTGGCGTTTTGCCTGTTCGCACTCTGGCAATCTTTGTTGCTGTCGCTGACCGACCGCCTGGGCCCCGGCCCGGGCTTTTTCCCGTTCTGGCTGGCGCTGATCGGCATCGTCCTCTCGATCGCCCTGATCGTTTCGGTGTGGCGTGAGCCGCGGCCGCCCGCGGATGGGCCGGTGGAAGAGATTCGCATCCTGCCGCATGGATGGGGCGCCAGGCGCTGGTTCGCCATCGTGGGGCTACTCGCGGCGGTCACCATCGCGATGGAGTTCGTGGGCTTCCGCCTCGCCATGCTGGTCTTCAATGCCTCGCTGGTGATCGCCCTGGGTGAGCGTCGCTGGTGGCTCATCGCCGTCTTCGCGGTCCTCGGCAGCTTCGGCGTCTACTACCTCTTCACCACGTGGCTGGACGTCCTCCTGCCGACCGGCCGGTTCGGGATCTAGGCGCATGGAAGCCCTCGGTCATCTGCTTCAGGGCTTCGCGGCGGCGCTGACGCCCGGCTATCTCCTCTACGCCTTCGCCGGCTGCATGCTCGGGACACTGATCGGTGTGCTGCCCGGCCTCGGACCGGCCGCCGGCACGGCGATCCTGATCCCGCTCACCTTCAGCCTCGACGCCACCGGCGCCATCATCATGCTCTGCGCCATCTACTACGGCGCGATGTACGGCGGCACCATCACCTCCGTGCTGATCAACGTGCCAGGCGAGGCCGCCTCCGTCGTGACCTGCATCGACGGACATCAGATGGCCAAGCAGGGTCGTGCCGGATCCGCGCTCGGCATCGCCGCCATCGGCTCCTTCGTGGGCGGCACGCTGGCCACGGTGGCCTTGGTCGCGGTCGCCATGCCGCTTGCCTCGCTGGCGCTGAAGTTCGGCCCGGCGGAATTCTTCGCCCTCATGGTCGCCGGCCTCTGTCTCGTCGTCGGCCTCGCCGGCAACAACATGATGGCCGCCCTGCTCATGACGGTGATCGGGCTGCTGTTCGCCATGATCGGCGTCGATCCGGTGCGGGGTGCCCCGCGCTTCACCTTCGGCGTCGAGGAGCTCTATGACGGAATCGGCTTCGTGCCCGTCGTCATGGGCCTGTTCGGCGTCGCCGAGCTCCTGCTGGCGGCCGAGAAGCGCCAGACACACATGGTCGAGGCCGAGCTCAAGAGCTGGATGCCGACCCGCCAGGAGTGCCGTCAGTCCGTGGGCGCGATCGGTCGCGGCACCGTCGTGGGCTTCGTGCTGGGCCTCATCCCGGGTGTTGGCGCCATCGTGCCGACCTTCATGGCCTATGTGCTGGAGAAGCGCGTTTCCAAGACGCCCGAGCGCTTCGGAAAGGGCGCCATCGAGGGCGTGGCCTCCGCCGAAACCGCCAACAACGCCTACGCCAACGCGTCGATGGTGCCACTTCTGGCGCTCGGCATTCCCAGTTCACCCACCATCGCGGTGCTGATGGGCGCCTTCATCGTGAACGGCATCACCCCGGGCCCCTTCCTGTTCAAGGAGCAGCCGGCGCTGGTGTGGACGGTGATCGCCAGCTTCTTCGTGGGCAATGCCCTGCTGCTGATCCTCAACCTGCCGCTGGTCGGCCTGTGGGCCAAGCTGCTGAAGATCCCGTTCAGCTACATGTGCGCAGGCGTACTGATCTTCTGCGTGATCGGCGCCTATGGATTGAAGCAGAGCCTGTTCGACGTCTGGGTCATGCTGGGCTTTGGCATTCTGGGTTATCTGCTGCGCAAGCTCGACTTCCCGATCGCACCGGCGATCCTGGCGCTGATCCTGGGCCCGATGATGGAAAGATCGCTGCGAACGACGCTCGAGATCTCGGGCGGAAGCTTCGCCATCTTCCTCGACCGTCCGGTCGCTCTCGCCCTGCTCGCGATTCCGGTGATCGTGGTCGCCTTCCTTCTGTTCAAGCCCCGCTCCCTCGCGCCGCTCCGGGAGAGCGACATCGAGTAGCCCGCGTTCCAATCGTCAAACAAAGGGAGGATAAAAGATGCTCATTCGTCGCCGCACCCTGCTCGCCGCCACGGCTGCCACAGCCATCGCCAGTCCGGCAATTGCGCAGAACTATCCGCGCCGGGCGGTCCAGCTGGTCGTCGCCTTTCCCGCGGGCGGCAGCACCGATGTCGGGGCCCGCATCCTCGCGGCGGCCGCCGAGAAGGACCTCGGCCAGACGATCACCGTCGTCAACAAGGCTGGCGCCGGCGGCCAGATCGGCTTCACGGAAGTCGCCCGCGCCCGCCCCGACGGCTACACGCTGGGCTTCCTCAACCTGCCGGCGGTCAACACCATCATCCTCGATCCCGAGCGCAAGGCCGCATTCAACGTCGACAGCTTCATTCCGATCATCAACCAGGTGCTCGATCCCGGCCTGATCTGGGTGAAGGGCGACAGCCCCTACAAGACGCTGGCCGACCTGACGGAGGCGGCGCGCAAGAATCCCGGCAAGATCAGCGCCTGCACCACCGGCATCCTGAGCGACGATCATCTCGCCATCCTGATGGTGCAGGAGGTCGCCAAGTGCGAGTTCCGCATCGTCCATTTCGACGGCGGGGCGCAACAGATCACCGGTGTGCTCGGCGGCCATGTCGATTGCGCCTTCGACAATGTCGGCGGCGTCTTCAAGCGCGTCCAGTCCGGCGAGGTGCGCGGCCTCGCGGTCACCGACGTGGAGCGATCGAAGTTCCTGCCCAACGTGCCCTGCACCAAGGAGCTGGGCATGCCCACGGTCATCTCCTCGTCGACGCGCGGTGTCGGCGCGCCCAAGGGCACGCCGGCCGACATCGTGAAGGTGATCGAGACCGCCTTCCTGAAGGCGATCAAGTCACCGGAGATGCTGCAGAAGATGGACGCCGTCGGGCTTGCGCTGAAGCCCATGGTTGGCGCGGAGTATGCAAAATACTACGCGGACACGCAGGCGCAGGCGAAGAAATATACGGAGTGGGCTCTCAAACAACGTTAGTTGTTTGAGAGCGGTTGGCGGCAGCGCTTGTAACCAAGCGCTGCCGCTCGCCCGATTCAACAAGCTGACGCGCTACGAGCGCGTCAACTTGTTGAACGGGACATCCTTGTCGACACGGATGTCGGCCGGCAGTCCCAGCACACGCTCGGCCACGATGTTGCGCAGGATCTCGTCGGTGCCGCCGGCGATGCGGAAGCCGGCGCCGCCGATCCACTGGGCCTGGAAGCCGGCCGCGAAGGGCACGTCCTCCTTCATGATGCCGGCATGGCCCATCAGCTCCATCGCGAAGGCGCCCATATCCTGCATCTTGGGCGCGGCCACGATCTTGATGATCGAGGATTCCGGACCCGGCGTCTGGCCCTTCGAGAGGGCCGTCAGCGTGCGGTAGCGGGTCAGCTTCAGGCCCTGCTGCTGGACGTACCAGTCGGCGATCTTGGAGCGGACCTGCTGGTTGCGGATCGCCGCGCCGTCCTCAAGCTCGGTCTCGCGCGCCAGCTCCATCAGCTCGTCGATGTCGAGGCCACCCGACGGCAGGCCGACGGCCAGACGCTCGTTCATCAGGGTGGTGAGCGCGGCCTTCCAGCCTTCGCCCACCTTGCCCAGGCGCTGGCTGTCGGGGATGCGGACATTGGTGAAGAACACCTCGTTGAAGTTGGCGCCGCCCGACATCTGCTTGATCGGACGGACCTCGACGCCGGGGCTCTTCATGTCGAGGAAGAACATGGTGAGACCGGCATGCTTCGGGACGTTCGGATCGGTGCGCGTGATCACGATGCCGAAGTCGCAATAGTGCGCGCCCGACGTCCAGACCTTCTGGCCGTTGATGATCCAGTCGTCGCCATCGCGCTCGGCCTTGGTGCGGATACCGGCCACGTCGGAGCCGGCGGCCGGCTCGGAGAAGAGCTGGCACCAGATCTCCTGGCCGTGCAGCGCCGGCTTCACGTAGCGCTTCAGCTGTTCCGGCGTCGCATAGGCCATCATCGTCGGGATGCACATGCCCAGCCCGATGTCGAAGAAGCCGAGCGGAACCAGGTAGTTCGACTCTTCCTGCTGGTAGATCACCTGCAGGATGGGCGAGGCGCCGCGGCCCCCGAACTCCTTGGGCCACGTCATGCGCGCGTAGCCGGCCGTGGCCTTCTTATCCTGCCACGCCTTGGCCTTCTGCAGCAGACCGGGATCGTCGTTGCGCGCGCGGTTGCTCTGCGTGTCGTCGCTCTTGCGGGTGGCGTTGGCGTCGAGCCAGGCGCGCACTTCCTGGCGGAAGGCGGCTTCTTCTGGGGTGTCGTTGAAGTCCATCGTTCCCTCCTAGGCCGCGTTCTTCTGTTCGAGACGGGTCACCAGCTTGTCCTTCCAGGCCATCGGCCCGCCGAGCGACAGCGCCATCAGGCGCGAGCGGCGGTAATGGAACTGCGTGTCGGCCTCCCAGGTGAAGCCGATGCCGCCATGGGTCTGGATGTTCTCCTTGGCCGCGAAGTCATAGGCATCGGTCGCGGCGATACGCGCGGCGGCCGCGGCGAGCGGCAGGTCGGCGCCATCCTCGGTCAGCATCATGGCACCGTAATAGGCGTTGGAGCGGGCCAGCTCGAGCTTCACGTAACAATCCGCCAGCTTGTGCTTGATCGCCTGATAGGAGCCGATCGGCCGGCCGAAGGCATTGCGCTGCAGGGCATAGTCGCGCGCCATCCACATCGCGGCCTCCGCGCCGCCCACCTGGGCGAAGGCGAAGTAGACCGCCGCTGCATCGTAGAGCCGCTCGAGCAGGCGCCAGCCTTCGCCCTCGCCACCCAGCAGCTCGGCCGTGGCGTCGCCGAACGTGAGTTCGGCATGCTTGCGCGCCGGATCGATCGTCTCGATGCGCTTCTTCGTGACGGCCTTCTGGCCGAGATCGACGAGGACCAGCGACACCGCCCGATCGCCCGAGCCGCCGGTATTGGCCAGCACCACCGCGAAGGTGGCGGCCTCGCCGTCGGTCACCGGCAGCTTCTTGCCGTTCAGACGACCGCCGCCAAAGGTGGTGCGGATGTTGCGCGGCTTCGGCGGCTGCGCGCCTTCGGCGATCGCCACCGTGCCGATCGCCTTGCCCGAGGCGAGCTCGGGCAGCCACTTCTTCTTCTGTGCGTCGGAGCCCGCGAGCTTCAGCGCTTCGGTCGCCAGCACGACCGAGCTGTCGAACGGCACCGGCGCCGCGGCACGGCCGATCTCCTCGGCGGCGACGCAGACTTCGAGCGGCGACAGTCCCATGCCGCCATACTCTTCGGGAATACCGAGGGCGGGCACGCCGAGATCGACGAGTCCTTTCCAGACGTCTTCCGCATGGGTTTCGTTGCCGTCGAGCACGCGCCGCACCACTTTGGTGGGGCACTTGTCGGCGAGGAATTTGCGAACCTGCTCCTTGAGCAGCTTCTGGTCGTCGGAGAAATCGAAGTTCATGATGCCCGACCCTAGCAAGCCTTCTCCGCTCGGGGAACGGCTCAGGGTTCCGACAGGCGGGTTGTCCGCGCATTATGGTGAACGTCATGAACACGGATCAGATCAAGGACTGGCATGCACACGTCTATTTCGACGCCGCCTCGCGCGACGCGGCGTGGGCGTTGCGCGAGCGGATCGAGAAGACCTTCCCGATCGAAATGGGCCGCTTCCACGAGAAGCCGGTCGGGCCGCACCCGCGCTTCAGCTACCAGGTCGCCTTGAAGAACGAGCAGTTCTTGCCGCTTATGTCATGGCTGACGCTGAACCGCGGCGAACTTACGGTGTTCATTCATCCCAACACCGGGCACGATCTGGAGGATCACCGCGACCGCGCGATCTGGATGGGCCAGCAGGTGCCGCTGGTCTTCGACATCTTCACGAAGAAGGATTGACCCGATGGACTCCCTGCTCCCGTTGGCCAAGCGTGTCGGCGAAAAACTGAAAGCCCGCAAGGAGACGGTCGCCATCTCCGAATCGTCCGCGGGCGGCCTGGTTTCCGCCGCCCTGCTCGCCGTGCCGGGCGCTTCGGCCTATTTCATGGGCGGTGCCGTGGTCTACACACGACCGGCCGGCGATGCGTTCCTCGCCGTGCCACGGGAGAAGCGCGCCGGCGTCCGCTCTTCCTCCGAGCCCTGGGCCCTCCTAGCCGCCGAGCATGTCCGCGGCCGCCTCAAGACGACCTGGGGCCTCGCCGAAACCGGCGCATCAGGCCCGACCGGCAACTCCTACGGCGATCCCGCGGGCCATACCTGCGTCGCGATCGTCGGCCCGCACGGCAGCGTGGCACGCACCCTGCGCACCGGCTCCGACGACCGCGTCGCCAACATGCGCGCCTTCGCTGCCGAGGCTCTCAAGCTGCTGGACGAGCAGCTTTCCTGACGTCAACCGATGGGCCGCTTAAATGCGGCGATCGCCAGGAACACCCAGCCCGCGATGAAGGCGAGACCGCCGACCGGTGCCACCGCGCCGAACCATCGCGGGCCACCGAAAGACAGCGAATAGAGCGCGCCGGGGAACAGCACGCTGCCGACGAGGAACAGCCACAAGGCGACGCCGGCGAGACGCGCGTTCAGCAGCTCCGCGCCTCCCAGGGCGCAGACGCCCAGCATCGCGAGCGCATGGACCATCTGGTAGTGGCTGCCGGTCTGCAGCCACTCCCGCGCCTTCAGGCCGGCTTCGGTGCGCAGGTCAAGACCGTGCGCCGCAAAGGCACCGACGATGACCGAGATCGCGCCGCTGAGCGCGGCAACGGCGATCCAGATCCGCGCGGCGTCGCCCATTGGTCTATTGCAGCGGCCGGGTCGGCCGACCGCCCGCCGTCATGCCGCCGTCGATCACCAGCTCCTGGCCGGTGATGTAGTTGCCGGCATCGGTGCAGAGGAAGAGCACGCCGTTGGCGATGTCCTGCGCCTCCCCGACCCGGGGCAGCGGCACCGTGGCGGCCGCGCGCTCGCGCGGATCGATGGGCGCGTTGCGGCGATTGCCTTCGGCGCCGGTCGGGATCTTCTCCCAGATCGGCGTGGCGATGATGCCGGGGTGAACGGAATTGCAGCGGATGTTGTCGGCGGCGTGCTCGAGCGCCACCGACTTGGCCAGCAGGCGCACACCGCCCTTGGTCGCCGAATAGGCCGCGAGGCCGGGCGCGCCACGCAGGCCCGCCACCGACGACATCAGAACGATCGAACCGCCGCCCGCGCGCTTCATCGCCGGGATCGAATGCTTGATGGAGAGAAACACGCCGTCGAGATTGATGGCCTGCTGGCGCTGCCAATCGGCGAGCGTCATGGTCGCGATCGGCGACATGATGCCGATGCCGGCATTGGCCACCATGATGTCGAGACGGCCAAAGCGCTTCTCGGCCTCGGCGACGATGCCCGGCCACGCCGCCTCGTCGCGCACGTCGTGGCGCAGATAGTGCGCCTTCCCGCCCGCCTTGGTGATGCGGTCGACGACACCCTTGCCCAGGGTGTCGTCGATGTCGGTGATGAGAACCGACGCGCCTTCGCGCGCCAGCGTTTCGGCACAGGCCTCGCCGATGCCGGAGGCACCGCCGGTGACGATGGCGACCTTGCCCGAGACCTGAGCCATGGAACGCTCCCTAGCGGTTCTTCCAGTTGCCGGGGCGCTTCTCGGCGTAGGACTTGACGCCCTCCTTGAAGTCCTCGGTCTTGCGGGTCCACTCCTGCTCGGTCAGCTCGCGCTCGGTGGCCACTTCCGCCGCATCGGCAAAGCCACGGCGCATCGTCTCGCGGGTCGACATCAACGCAAGCGGAGCCGACTCGGCGATTTCCTGCGCGAGCTTCATCGCCTCCTTGCGCACGTCGGCGAGCGGCGCCAGCACATCGGCCAAGCCCCATTGCACCGCCTCTTCGCCACCGATGCGACGGCCCGTGTAGAACATCAGGTTGGCCTTCTGCTGGCCGATCAGGCGCGGCAGGGTGAACGTGAGCGAGAAACCGGGATGGAAACCCAGCCGCGTGAAGTTCGCGGCGAAGCGCGCTTCCGGGGCGGCGACACGGAAATCGGTAGCCAGCGCAAGACCGAGACCACCGCCGATCGCCGGTCCCTGGATGGCGCCGACGCTGGGCTTCTTCGCCCGGAAAATGCGGGTCGCTTCCTTGTAGAGATGCTTGCCGGACTCGTTCGCGCCGGTCTGCGGGCGGTTGGCGAAGTCAGCGCCGGCACAGAACGACTTGCCCTGCGCACAGAGGACATAGGCGCGGATCTTGTCGTCGCGGTCGAACGCCTCGAAGGCGTCGGCGATCTGGTTGATCAGCGAATTGTCGAAGAAGTTGTGCGGCGGCCGCTGGATCTCGACGATCCCGACCGCGCCTTCGGTGCTGATACCGAGATCCTTGAAGGTGGCGCTCATCTGTTTTCTCCCGCGTTGAAAATCCGGTTAACTTGGCCGGGATACTGCCCCGGCAGGGGTCACGCGTCGATACGGGAGAAAAACGCATGCCGCAAAGCGAACGACACGCCCTGGTGCTGGGGGGCGGAACGATGGGGGTCGGGATCATCGCCATGTTCCTGGGCGGCGGCTGGAAGGTGGACGTCGTTTCCCGTTCCGCCTCGACCCGCGACGGCCTGCCCGCGGCCGCATCCCGCGCGCTCAAGGCGATGGGAAAGCCTGACGATGTCTCGGGCCTGGCCACCTATGCGACGCTCAAGGAAGCGCCCTGGGCGAAGATCGACATCGTGGTCGAGACGGTGACCGAGGATCTGGCGCTGAAGCAGAAGATCTTCGCCGACCTGGAGCGGCTGTCGCGTCCCGGCGTCCCGTTGACCTCCAACTCGTCGAGCTTCCCGATCAGCGAGATCGGCAAGGGCCTGGCCAGCCAGGACCGCATGATGGGGCTGCACTTCTTCATGCCGGCCCACCTGATCCCGCTGGTCGAGGTCGTGCGCTCCGTTCACACCGACGTGGGCCTGGCCGAGAAGGTCGGCGCGATCATGAGCGAACTGGGCAAGCGCCCCGTCCAGGTGAAGAAAGACGTGATCGGCTTCCTGGGCAATCGCATCCAGGGCGCGCTGATGCGCGAAGCGCTGTGGCTGATCGAGCAGGGCGTCGCCTCGCCCGAGGACATCGACGCGACGGTGCGTCTCTCCTTCGGTTTCCGCTATGCCGCCGCCGGTCCGATCACCCAGAAGGAGCATTCGGGCTGGGACACGACCTGCGCCGTCGCCAAGATCATCTGGCCCGATCTCAGCAACGCCGACGGGCCCCCGCCCGTCCTGCAGCGCAACGTCGACCGGGGCCGCATCGGCTTCAAGACCAAGGGCGGCTTCTTCGACTGGGACGAGGCATCGATGGCAAAAGAGCGCGCCCGTTATGAGCGCGCTCTTTCGAAGTGCCTGGAGATCTTCCGCGAGGAAGGGATCCTCAGCTAGGCGGCGCGGCCGCGGCCACCACCGAAGCGACGGCCCTTCCACTGGGGACGCGGCCCCTGCGGCCGGTCGCCGTACGGGCGGTCGCCCTGCGGACGATCCCCTTGGGGCCGATCACCGTAGGGGCGATCACCGTGGTGACGGTCGCCGTGCGGGCGTGATGCATGATGCCCGCCCTCGTGGTTCGGGCGATCGCCGTGCGAGCGCTCGCGCTGGGCTTGATCGAAGCGATCGCCCCGCGGGCGATCACCGAACGAGCGCTCACCCTGCGGACGGCCATGCTGCGGCCGGTCGCCATGAGGACGGTCACCGTGCGGACGATCGCCGCGCAGGCGATCTCCACGGGGATGATCGCCACGAGGACGGTCGCCGTGCGGGCGATCGCCGAACGAGCGCTCACCCCGCGGAGCATCGCGATAGTCGCCGCCACGGAACTGCTGGTCCGCGTGCGCTGGCGCACGATCGCCACGGTCCTGATCGTAGTTGGGGCGATCACCGAAGGAGCGATGACGGCCGCCGCCGTTCCGGCCGCCTCCGCGCGGGCCACCGCCACGCGGACCGCCGCGCCCCTCGCGGGGACGCTCGTCGCGCCGATCGTCGCGATCGTCGCCTTCGGCGCGGGCACGCACCGGCGGGGCCGACGGCATGTCCTCGTTCGCCGGCGTCGGGACGACCGGAATGCGCTGGTTGGTCAGCCGCTCGATGCCCTTGAGCTGGCCGCGCTCGCTGCCGTCGCAGAACGAGATCGCGATGCCCGAGGCGCCGGCGCGCGCCGTGCGGCCGATGCGATGGACGTAGCTCTCGGCATCCGCCGGCAGTTCGAAGTTGATGACGTGGGTCACGCCCTGCACGTCGATGCCGCGCGAGGCGAGATCGGTCGCGACCAGGACGCGGGCCTTGCCGCGGGCGAAGTTGTCGAGCGCCTTCTGGCGAGCGTTCTGCGACTTGTTGCCGTGGATCGCCTCGGAGCGCACACCGCGGTCCTCCAGCGCCTCGGCGACGCGGTTGGCGCCGCGCTTGGTGCGCGTGAAGATGATGACCCGCTCGAGGGCCTCGTCGGACAGAAGATGGTTGAGCAGGGTGCGCTTGTTGGCGGCGTTCACGAAGTACACACGCTGGTCGATCTTCTCGACCGTGCGGCCCTGCGGTGCGATCTCGACCTTCTCGGGATTCTTCAGAATCTCCGCGGAGAGCTTGGCGATGTCGTTCGGCATGGTGGCCGAAAACAGAAGCGTCTGCCGGTTCTTCGAGACCGAGGCCGCGATGCGGCGCACGTCGCGGATGAAGCCCATGTCGAACATGCGATCGGCTTCGTCGAGTACGAAGAAGCTGACCTGGCCGAGCTTGACGTTACCGCGCTCGACAAGGTCGAGCAGACGGCCGGGCGTGGCGATCAGGATGTCGACGCCGCGCGACAGGGTCTCGATCTGGCGGCCATAGCCCAGGCCGCCGACGACGGTGCACAGGCGCAGGCCGAGGCCGCGACCGTAGGTATCGAAACTGCGGGCGATCTGGACCGCGAGTTCGCGGGTCGGCGCCAGCACGAGGGCACGCGGGCTCTTCGGCTGGGCGCGTTCCTTCGACTCATGGAGATGCTGCAGCACGGGCAGCGCGAAGGCCGCCGTCTTGCCGGTGCCGGTCTGGGCGATGCCCAGCACGTCACGGCCCTGCAGCAGGGCGGGAATCGTGCGCGCCTGGATGGGCGTCGGCACGGTGTAGTTCGCTGCATTCAACGCACGCAGCAGCGGCTCGGCCAGACCGAGATCCGCAAACGTAACTTCACTCACTGAAATTCCTTACTTGCCGCCGGCATGCCATCCGGGCACGCGCATCTGTGGCGGCGTTAGGCCCGTTCCCGCGCGCGGCTGGGACGGCTCTTGTCTTTGGGGATTGTCTCGGGATGAGGCGCCGTCACAGAGGAATGGGGCGCGTCGCGCGATCGCGAGAAATCTTGGCAAGCCCACGAACCCGAGGGCCGGCGGGTATATGATGCTGCAGCGCAGCGGAGTCAAGCGGATTGCTGGTCTTCCGGCCGCCCTCTCCGTAAAGTGCCGGCAAAACAAGCACTTGAGGGAGAGAAACATGCGCCGCAGACATCTACTCATGAGCGCCGCCGCCACGGCGGCCGCCCCGTCGATCGTGACCGGCGCCCGCGGCCAGGCATTCCCCACCAAACCGGTGCGGATCATCATTCCCTATGCGCCGGGCGGCACGTCCGACATTCTCGCGCGGCTGATGCAGCCGCACCTGCAGGCGGGGCTCGGGCAATCGGTCATCGTCGAAAACCGCACCGGCGCCAACGGCAACATCGCCGTCGACATGATCGCCAAGTCCGCGCCCGACGGCTACACGATGGTCCTGACCGATCTCGGCAATCTCACAATCTCGCCCTCGGTGATGAAGCTGCCGTTCGACGTCGCCCGGGATTTCAACGCGGTCACGGTGCTCGCCTACACGCCGCACCTGCTCGCGGCCTCGCCCGATCGTCCGTACAAGACGGCGGCCGAACTGATCGCCTTCGCGAAGGCCAATCCGGACAAGCTCAACTACGCGACCGCCGGGCTGGGCAGCGCGCCGCATCTGGCCGGGGCCCTGTTCGCCCATTCGCTAGGCCTCAAGATCACCTTCATTCCGATGAAGGGCGGAGCCGAGGCGATCCAGCAGGTCGCGGGCGGGCATGCCGACGCGCTGTTCAACGGCATGATCGCCACGCTGCCGCACGTGAAGAGTGGCAAGCTGCGCGGGCTGGCGGTATCGAGTGCCACGCGCAACCCGCTGGCGCCGGAACTCCCGACCGTGATCGAGGCCGCCGGCATCAAGGACTTCGTCACCGGCAGCTGGCAGGGCTTCCTCGCCGCCAAGGGTACGCCGCCGGAGGTGCTGGAGCGTCTCTATGTCGAAATCGACAAGACGACGAAGATCCCGGAGGTGGCAGCGCGGCTGAAGGAGCTTGGCGCCGAGCCGGTTCTCTACAAGCCCGCGCAGAGCGATACGTGGCGTGCGCGCGAGGTCGAAAACTGGGCGAAGGTGGTGAAGGATACCGGCATCAAGCTCGAATGAAGCTGGAGGAGAACGGCATGGAATTCGGCATCCTCTTCACCTCGCACGCCAATCCGAAGGAAGAGCCCTATCCGCACCGCGCCGTGCATGCGCGGACGACGGACGAGGTCATCGAGGCCGAACGGCTGGGCTACGATACGGCCTGGATTGCCGAGCACCATTTCTCGACCAGTTACGGCATCATGCCGGACTGCTTCGCCTACATGGCCTACCTCGCTGCGAAGACCAGCCGCATCAAGCTGGCCTCCGGCGTCATCACCCTGCCGCTCTACGATCCGATCCGCGTCGTCGAGAACGCAAACTTCGTCGACATCCTGTCGAACGGCCGGGTCATGCTGGGCATCGGTTCCGGCTATCGCCCCTACGAGTTCGTCGGGCTGGGCAAGGATTTCGAGGGCCGTCGCGACATGGTCGAGGAGGCAGTCGGCCTGATGTTCGACGCCTTCCACCGCCATCGCTACGACCACAAGGGCAGGTATTTCAGCGGCACCGTCGCGGAGCCCTACGAGTTGTTGCCGCAGCCTGTGCAGATGCCGCATCCGCCGCTCTACATGGCCGGCGGCACCGACCGCTCGATCGGCTATTGCGGCCGCAACGGCTTCGGCCTGATGCTGTCGACCCTGCCGGGCGTCGAGACGCTGGCGGCCCAGACCGCGCTCTACAAGCGCGAACTGGCGACGGCTTCGGCGGAACGCGCCCGCAATCCCGCTGCCGGGCAGATCGACATCGCACGCTGGGTCTACATCGCCGACACCGATGCGCAGGCTCGTGCCGAAACCGAGGAGGCGATCGTCCGTCACATAGCGCATTTCGGCGGCAGCGGGACCGCAGGCTATCTCGGCTCCGTCTCGGAGAAGGGTACACAGTTCAGCTATGACGAACTGCTGAACACCACGCTGTTGCACGGCTCGGCCGAGACGGTGATCGCGCGCCTGCGGGAGATGCAGGCACGCACAGGCATGACCTCGCTGCTGCTGCATTACCCGCCCTATTACGGGCGCGAGAGGACGATGAAGAGCCTGAAGCTCTTCGCGGAGCGCGTGATCCCCGCCTTCCGCCCGCCGGCGCAGCGCGTGGCCGCCGCCGAATGACGCCGCTGGCGGCCGCGCCCGGCCGCAACGACACTTCGCGCGGCGCGATCTTCACCATGCTCGCCATGCTGGGCTTCGCCAGCATGGACACGATCACCAAGTGGATGGTGGCCGACTACTCGGTCGGCCAGATGATGTGGGTGCGCTACGCCGTCTTCTGCCTGTTCGCCTGGGCGGTCGTGCGCCGCCGCGGCCTGCGCGCCGCCGCACGTTCGGCACGGCCGGCGCTGCAGTTCGGCCGTGCCCTGCTGGCGGTGATCGAGAGCGCGGTTTTCGTGCTGGCCTTTCGCTACCTGCCGCTGGCCGACACCCATGCCGTTGCAGCCACCTCGCCGCTGATCGTGATCGCGCTGGGCGTGCTGTTCCTCGGCGAGCGGGCCGGGCCAGCGCGCTGGGCGGCCGTCGGCGCAGGCTTCGTCGGTGTGCTGCTGATCGTGCGACCGGGCTTTCGCGAACTCGACTGGCCGCTCCTGCTGCCGGTGGCCGGGGCCATCCTGTGGGGCGCCTACCAGATCCTGATCCGCCTCTGCTCGCGCACCGACACGCCCGACACCACGCTCGTGTGGTCGGCCTTCGTGGCCTTCGGAGCGACGACCCTGGTCGGGCCATGGCAGTGGATCTGGCCGGACGCCACAGGCTGGGCTCTGTTGTTGGCCATCGCCCTGCTGGGCGCGCTGGCCCACTACGCGCTGATCAAGGCGCTCGACCATGCCGAGGCGGGCTCGGTGCAGCCCTACAGCTACACGCTGCTGGTCTTCGTCACGATCTTGGGCGTCATCGTGTTCGGCGACATCCCCGACCACTGGACCCTGGTCGGCGCCGCCGTGATCGTGACGTCAGGTCTCTACACCTGGCACCACGAACGGCGTGCGGCAGTTAGAGCAAGATAAGCCCACCGTCGTCCCGAGCGGAGCGACGCGAAGTCGAGGGACCTCTTTTCGCTTCGACTTGTTGTATCTGCCGCTACTACTCCCGAACGCAGGACAGATCGCCCTCCTGGCAGTTGAGCTGGGCCTCGAGGTCCTTCACGCGCACCCGGGTGAGGCGCGCCTGGCACTGGGCGACGATCATGCCGTGGATCGAGCCGCCGGCTGTCGGCGCGCCGATGAAGGCGCACTCGCGGTCGCGGAAGCGGATCCACGCTTCCTCGGCCGCCTGCAGTCGCGCCCTGCTTTCGGGTCCGAGGCGCGTCCGCAGCTTGGTGTAGGCGGCATTGAGTTGCCGGTCGGCGTCCTGCAGCGTCGTGCCGGCCTGCTGGTTGAGCTCCATCTGGCTTTGGGCAAAGACCGTGGCCGGCATCGCAACGACCATCGCGAGAAGCACGACCAGCCGCCGGATCATCTCGGCCACGCCCTCAACGCGACGAGGCCGCCGTCGATCGGCAGCAGGATGCCCGTCACCCAGCGCGATTCGTCGGAGGCGAGATAGACCGCGCCGTGGGCGATGTCCCAGGCCGTGCCCTCGACCTGCATCGGCACCATCTTCTTGCGCCGGTCTCGCGCCTCGGCGCCGAGATGGGCCACCATCGGCGTGTGCACCGAGCCCACGATGATGCAGTTGGCGCGGATGTTCTGCGTCGCATAGTCGGCCGCGACGGACATGGTGAAACCATGCAAGCCGGCCTTGGCGGTCGCATAGGCCACCGCGCCGGCGCTGCCCATCAGGCCGACCGCGCCCGCGATCGACGACACCATGATGATCGAGCCGCCGCCGCCTTCCTTCATGCGCGGCAGGCACGACTTGGTGCAGAGCATCGTCGTCGTGAGATTGGCTTCGAGCACCTTGTTCCAGGTCTCGAGGGTCACCGTCTCGGGCGTCCCGGGACCGCCGATGCCGACATTGTTGTGCAGGATGTCGAGCCGGCCGTATTTCTTCATGGCGAAGTCGGCCATCGCCTCGGCCTCGTCGAGCTTGGCCACGTCGGCCGCGCACACCGAGGCCTCTCCACCCTCGTCCTTGATCTGCTTCGCCAGTACCTCGGCGCGCTCGGCGCTGCGGTTGACCAGCACGACCTTGGCGCCCTCCTTGGCAAACAGCAGCGCCGTCGCCATGCCGTTTCCGACACCCTCTCCACGCGGCGCCGCCCCCGTCACCACCGCCACCTTGCCTTGCAGCCGTCCGGCCATGTCTACTCTCCGCCCAGATGATTTCAGGCGCGGACCTTAGCCGGGAGACGAAGGCGATGACTAGCAAGACGGAGACCTTCGAGGGCGGCTGCACCTGCCGCAGCGTGCGCTACCGGCTGACCTCGAAGCCGCTGTTCGTGCATTGCTGCCACTGCCGCTGGTGCCAGCGCGATTCAGGGACGGCGTTCGCGATGAACGCGATGATCGAGGCCGACCGGGTCGAGAGGCTGGGCGGTGAGATCGAGGTGATCGATACGCCTACCCTCAGCGGCAAGGGCCAGAAGATCGCGCGCTGCCCGAAGTGCCGCATCGCGGTGTGGAGCAACTATTCCGGTGCCGGACCGACGGTGCATTTCGTCCGCGTCGGCACGCTCGACGAGCCCGACCAGCTGCCGCCCGATATCCATATCTTCACCATGAGCAAGCAGCCCTGGGTCGCGCTTCCCGCAGGCGTGCCGGCCGTCGAGGAGTATTACGACCGCAACCAGCTCTGGCCGAAGGAAAGCCTCGACCGGTTTGCGACGTTGAGGGCAAGGAACGCGTCCTGACCTAACCCCAGTAGTCGCTCAACTTCGTCGCCAGCCACCTGGTCAGGGCCGCGTTGACGGCAACCGGCTGTTCCTGCGCCATCCAGTGGCCGGACGGCACGACGACTTCGGTGAGATCGGCGCAGCTTTGCCGCATCGGTTCGGCGAGTTTCGAGGTCATCGTCTCGCAGGTCGTGTCATAGGCACCGTGCAGGAACAGAACCGGCATCGCGAGTCGGCCGCCATTGGGTGCGCGCTTCGCATAGGCGGCGTTGGCCCGGTGGTTCATGTACCAGGAGTCCGGCCCGAAGAAGCCGTTCTTCGTCAGCGCGGCGGCATAGGCTTCCATGTCCTGCTCGGTCAGCACGTCGGGATCGCGTGGCACGTCCGGGCAGGTGCCGCCGCCGAACCAGCCGCCGGCCATTCGGACCATCGCGGTCGGCGCGGGCTTTCCCACGCGCGACGGGTCGCCCTTGCGGAACAGCGCCTTCACCACGTTCAGCGGGCTGGCGTCGAAGCCCGCGCAGGCCTTGTCGAAGCTCTCCTCGTAGAAGACCTGATAGTCCCACTGCCCGGCGGGAAACTGTGCCTCCGGATAGAGCGCCCGGTCGACCAGGGGCACGACCGTCTCGAGTGTGAAGCCGGTCGGGAGATAGGGCACGCACAGGCTCGCCACGCCCACGACCTTGTCCAGATGGTGCGCCGCCATGCTCCACACGACGGGGCTGCCCCAGTCGTGGCCGATCCATACGGCCCTGTCGCGACCGAGCGCGGCCAGCAGTTCGAGCATGTCCGCCACGATCTCTTCCTGCGCGAAGTCCTCGTGGCGTGTGTAGGTGCTGGAGCGGCCGTAGCCGCGCATGTCGGGCGCGATGCAGCGGAAGCCCAGCGCGGCGAACACGGGAAGCTGGTGCCGCCACGACAGCGACAGTTCGGGCCAGCCGTGGACGAAGATCAGCAGCGGGGCGTCTTTCGCTCCGCAGGCGAGATAGCCCGTCGTGTGGCGGGCGGTCTTGACGGTGTGTTCGGTGACCGGGAATGTCATGGCAAGGAGAAGGTCACATGGAAATTGATACCGGCACAACCGAACTCTTGTGCAGCGTCCGCGACGGCGTCGCGCTGATCACGCTGAACCGCCCCGAGGCGCGCAATGCGATGTCGCCCGACCTCACCGCGGCGTTGCGCGACCAGATCAAGGCGCGGGGAGACGACGATACGGTGGGTGCGCTGCTCATCACCGGTGCCGGCACCGCCTTCTGCAGCGGCGGCGACGTCAAGGGGATGGGCGGCCGTGGCCCGCGCGGTCAGATGAGCTACGAGGAGCGGCTGGCCGACCTGCGCTGGCGCCAGACGCATCTCACCGGCGCGCTGGTGGCGGTTCGCAAGCCCACCATCGCCGCACTTCCAGGTGCGGCCGCCGGCGCCGGTCTGGCCATCGCACTGGCCTGCGACATCCGCATCGCCGCGAAGTCCGCCTTCTGCACCACCGGCTACGCCAAGATCGGCCTGTCGGGAGACTACGGCATCTCCTGGCTGCTGACGCGCGCCGTGGGCCCGATGCGGGCGCGCGAGCTGATGTTCACCTCCGAGAAGGTCGGCGCCGAGCGCTGCGAGCAGATCGGACTCGTCAACCGCGTGGTCGACGACGCCAAGCTGCAGGACGACGCCTTCGCCTTTGCCAAGTCGCTGGCCGAGGGCCCGAGGGTGGCGCTGCGCCACATGAAGGACAATCTCGACGAAGCCCTGCACATCAATTACTCGGACGCGCACTATCGCGAGGCCGAGCGCCTGGTCCAGTCATCCCGCACCGCCGACCACAAAGAGGCAGTCGCGTCCTTCGTCGAAAAGCGCAAGCCGGTGTTCACCGGGCGGTAGAAGCAGGGCGGGACGCTCACCCGCAGCCATTACAAAGAGCATACCCCGTCGTCTCGACCGGAGCACCGAAGGTGCGCAGCGGAGAGACCTTCTCTCCGCCAAAGGCCGGCAAATCGTAGAGAGAAGGTCTCTCCACTACGCCGCGCTTCGCACGGCTCCGGTCGAGACGACGGGTCTTTCCTGTTCTTGGAGTCCCTTGCTCAATCCCTGTAGTTCGCGGCGCGCTTCTGCAGGTTGGACATGATGGCTTCGAGCTGGTTGGGCGAGCCGATCAGCTTCTGCTGCTCGACCGATTCCATCATCAGGCCCGACGCCGCATCGGTGGCGACGGCGGCGTTGAGCAGCCGCTTGTTGGCGCGGATCGCGTCGGGACTCTTGGAGGCGATCTCGCGCGCCGTCTCCAGCGCCGCGGCGCGGGGATCCTCGACCACCCGGGTCACGAAGCCCATCTCGCGGGCCTCGGTGCCGTTGAAGATGCGGCCGGTGTAGGTGAGTTCGCGCACGATGTCCTCGCGCGCCAGATGGCGCATGAGCTGCGTGCCAGCGAGGTCGGGCACGAGGCCCCACTTGATCTCCATCACCGAAAAGCGCGCGTCGGCGGTGGCGTAGCGGATGTCCGGTCCCAGCGCGATCTGGAAGCCGCCGCCGAAGGCCACGCCATGGACCGCGGCGATCACAGGCACCGGCAGTTCACGCCACAGCCAGGCGCATTTCTGCGGCCGGTTGGCGATGCCGTGGGTGCGCTTGGTGAGATCGCGCACGCCCGGCACTGCATCGCCTTCCGCCTTCATCGCGGCGAAGCTGCCCATGTCGAGGCCGGCGCAGAAGGCCTTGCCCTCGCCCGACAGGACGACGCAGCGCAGGCCCCGCATGGTGGCGAGCTTGGCGCCCGCCTCGATGATGCCCTCGAACATCGCCGGATCGAGTGCGTTCATCTTGTCGGCGCGGATCAGGCGGACGTCGGCGACGCCGTCCTTGAGGTCGATCGAGACGCGGTCTTTCATTTCTCACCCTCCGATTTCATCCATTCGCGCAGTCGGCGCTTCACTTCCTCAGGGTCCACGCGCTTCGGCGGCTCCAGGCTGCCATCCCCGCGCCTGGGCCACATCATGACCGCGATGCCGCGCTGGACGTCGGCAAAGGTGCAGTCGTCCGGCAGCCGGTCGAGCAGCGCCCGGACCCGATCCTTCACGTCGCTCATCGCGTCACCATCAGCCAGAGTCCCTGCCCTATGTACACCGTGCCGAGCGCCAGGATCACGCGGCGCGTCCAGTGATAGAACTGCTTGTCCGACATGCGGTCGAGGAAGCTGCGCGACAGGGTCGTCCCGATCACGGCGAAGACCGCGGCGTAGCCCATGACCAGCCATTGTTCGAGATCGCGACCGGCCGGACCTTCGATCACCATCGCGAAGTAAAGGACCTTGGTCAGGTGTCCCATCACCTGCGCCGCGGCCTTGGTCGCGACGTTAACCTGCCGCGTCATGCCGGTGCGGACATAGAAGATGTCGAGCAACGGGCCGGTGACACCCGAGACGAGTTGGATGGCGCCGCCGATCGCGCCCGCCAGGAACGCCTGGCCGCCGCGCTCGATGTTGGGCGCGATCCGCTGCGGCACCGCGAGCGCGATGAACGGTGTCGCGCCGACGGCCATCAGCACCAGCGCCTTGTCGGGCACGAAGTCGAAGAAGGAGAAGAAGACGAGTGAAGTGATCGCACCGGCACCGAACTTCAGCACGACGTTCCAGTTCACGTGATGGCGCCACAGCCAGGCCCGCCAACCGTTGGCCGCGATCTGGATGACGCCGTGAAACACCATGGCGACCGGCACCGGCAGGAAGACCAGCAGGAAGCCGATCAGCAGCATCCCGCCCGCCATGCCGAAAATGCCGGAGACGAACGAGGTCACGACGGCCACGACCGCGAGCGCCGCCATTACGGGAAGGGAGAACATCGTCAGCGGGCGTAGCGCAGCGTGCAGACCGTGTCGAGGATGGGCTAGTGTGCGCGCCATGACCGACACAGATTTGCTTTTCACTCCCGCCGTCCAGGCCGCCGCTCTCATCCGCAACAAGAAGCTTTCGCCCGTCGAATATCTCGACGCGGTGCTGAAGGCCGCCGAGCGCGCCAATCCCCGGATCAACTGCTTCCGCGAGGTCATGGTCGACCAGGCGCGGCGCGACGCCAGGAAGGCCGAGGAAGCCGTCACACGAGGTGAAGCGCTGGGCCCGCTTCACGGCGTGCCGATCAGCGTGAAGGATCTGGTCGATGTCGAGGGCGTGCCGACGCGGCACGGCTCGGCGATCTTCGAGGGCAACGGCCCGGCAGCCGCAGACGATCTGTTGGTGCAGCGCCTGCGCAAAGCGGGCGCCGTCATCTTCGCCAAGGCGACCACGCCCGAGTTTGGCGTCAAGGGCCTGACCGACGGCCCGTTCGGCGTCACGCGCAACCCGTGGAACCTCGAGCGCACGCCGGGCGGTTCGAGCGGCGGCGGCGCGGCGGCAGTGGCGGCGGGCCTCGGGCCGCTGTCGCTCGGTACGGACGGTGCGGGCTCGGTACGCGGTCCCGCCTCCTGCTCGGGTCTGGTCGGCCTGAAGCCCACCCTGGGCGCCGTGCCCTACGACACCACGCGCGACGCCTATGGCAACAACGTCTATGCGGGGCCGCTCGCGCGCTCCGTCACCGATGCCGCGATCATGCATTCAGTCCTGGCCGGGCCCAGCGACAAGGATCCGTGGACGCTCTCCGGCAACGCGCAGAAGCCGCTGTCGCCCAAACTCTCGGGCAGCGATCTCGCCGCCGTGCGCATCGGCTACATCGAGCGCACCGCCAATCCCCGCGTGGCCGCCGATGTCCGTGCCAACACGCGCGCCGCGCTGGCGGCCTGGGAAGCGATGGGCGCCGAGGTCGAGGAGGTCACCGACGAGATCGACTGGATCGAATACGAGGGCCGCGTGCTCTATCAGGCGAACTTCGCCGTCTTCTGCGCCCAGTACCTGCCGAAGTGGCAGAACCAGATGGATCCGGTGACGCTCGCCTTCATGGAGCGCGGCGCCAAATTCACCCTGGCGGATTCCCGCAACGCACAGTTCGCCCGCACGGCCCTGTTCCGCAAGATCCAGTCGCTGTTCGAGCGCTACGACTTCCTGGTGATGCCGACCAACGCGCGCACCGCACTCGACGTGACGCACGACGCGGCAAACGACGAGGTGGTGGTCGATGGCGTGAAGTGCGGCATCACCCGCCAGGGCTGGACCTCCTACCAGTATCCCTTCAACCTCACCGGCCATCCCGCCTGCGCCTACCCGTCGGGCTTCGGCACTGACGGGCTGCCGACCTCGGTGCAGGTCGTGGGCAAGTGGGGTGCCGAGACCGACGTGCTGCGGATGGGTGCCCTGCTCGAAGGCGCGAGGCCCTGGGCGCAGCACCGGCCGCCGGCGCTCTGAGCCTCCGCAGCGCGGGCTGGGAGCTTTGCGCAGCCCCGGACGTTCTTCTAGGCTCCTCCCAAACATGAACAGGAGGAATCCATGCGTCTGGTTGCCATCATGGGAGCGCTTGCCGGGCTCGCGCTCGGATCGGGAACGGCCTTTGCGCAGTCATTCGACAAGCCCATCAAGATCATGGCGCCCTATGCGCCGGGCGGGAACATCGACGTTACCGCCCGCATCATCGCGGACAAGCTGCGCGAGGTGACGGGCACCACCGTCATCGTCGAGAACAAGGCCGGCGCCAGCGGCATGATCGGCAGCGACATCGTCGCCCGTTCAGCGCCCGATGGCACCAGCCTACTGGTCTCGGCCAACTCGCTGGTCGCGGTGCCCGCCATCTACGGCAACGCGCCCTATGACTGGCGCACCGCCTTCACGCCCATCACCCATATCCAGCGCGTGCCCGCCGTCCTGGTCGTGCCGCCCGGCTCGCCGATCAAGACACTGGCCGACTTCATCGCCCTGGGTAAGGACGGCAAGTTCGCAGTCGCCGATTCCGGCATCGGCACCACCAACCATCTGGCCATCGAGCTGATCGGCGAGGCCACCGGCACCAAGTACACGCTGGTTCACTACAAGGGATCGGGCGCCGCCATGATCGATGTCATGGCAGGCCAGGTGCCGGCCCAGGTCGACCAGCTCAACGCCGCCATCGGCAACATCAAGTCAGGCAAGCTGCGCGCCATCGCGGTGTCGTCCGACAAGCGCGTGCCGCAGCTTCCCGACGTCCCGACCTTCAAGGAGAGCGGCGTAAAGGGCCTTGAGAACTTCACTTTCTCGACCTTCACGGGCCTGTTCGGTCCGGCCAAGATGCCGCCCGACGTGGTTGCGAAGATCAACGAGGCGATGGTCAAGGTCCTCAAGGATCCCGCCGTCGTCCAGCGCTTTGCCGACCTCACGGCCGAGGCCTATCCGACGACGCCGCAGGAGACCACGGCGATGTTCGACGCCGAGGATAAGATGGTCGTGCCCCTCATAAAGAAGCTTCAGATTAAACCGGAGTAACCAGATCGATGTCCCTGTTGCCGGCCACCATCACGCCCATCGTCCTGTTGCTGGTCTCCAATGTCTTCATGACGTTCGCCTGGTACGGGCACCTCAAGTTCACTGACAAGCCGCTGTGGCTGGTCGTGGTGGCAAGCTGGGGCATCGCCTTCGTCGAATACTGCTTCGCCGTTCCGGCCAACCGCTACGGCCACGAGGTCTATTCGGCGGCCGAGCTCAAGACCATGCAGGAGGTGATCACGCTCACCGTGTTCGCCGCCTTTTCGGTGCTGTATCTCGGTGAACGCATCACCTCGAACCATCTCGTGGGCTTCGCCCTGATCTGCGGCGGCGCCTTCTTCATCTTCAAGGGTCCGCTGCCGTCCTGGTGAGGTAGATCACCCACCACCGAAGGCGACGGCGACTCGATAAGTGAGGAAGGCGGCCACGTACGCCAGCGCCAGCATGTAGAAGAAAGTAACCCACAGCCAACGCCAGCCACCGGTCTCGCGCCGGATGACCGCCAGGGTCGAGGCGCATTGTGGCGCGAACACGTACCAGGCGAGGAAGGCGAGTGCCGTGGCGAGGCTCCATTGCGAGCCGAGCGCGGCCGCGACTTTGTCGGCGGCCTCCTCGCCGCCGCTGATCGCGTAGAGGGTGCCGAGCGAACCGACCGCGACCTCACGCGCCGCCATGCCGGGGATAAGCGCCACGTTGATCTGCCAGTTGAAGCCAAGCGGCTCGGTGAGAGGCTGGATTGCCGTGCCGATCTTGGCGGCCAGGCTGTAGTTGATGGCCGGTTCGGTCGCGCCCTCGGGCGGCTGCGGGAAGGAAGCCAGCAACCAGATCAGGATCATCATCGACAGGATGATGGTGCCCGCGCGCTTCAGAAAGATCGTGGCGCGGGTCCACAGCCCGATGGCGATACTCCTGGCCTGCGGAATCTTGTAGTCTGGCAGCTCGAGCATGAACGGCTCGCCGGGCTGGCCACGCCAGACCAGCCGCTTGACCACGAACGACACCGCGAGCGCGCTGGCAATACCAACCGTGTAGAGGCCGAACATCACCAGCCCCTGCAGGCCGACGAAGCCCCAGACCTCCCGGTCGGGAATGAAGGCGCCGATGATCAGCGTATAGACCGGGATGCGCGCCGAGCAGGTCATCAGCGGCGCCACCAGGATGGTGGTCAGCCGGTCGCGCCGGTCGTCGATGACGCGCGTCGACATGATTCCCGGGATGGCGCAGGCGAAGGACGACAGAAGCGGAATGAAGGCACGCCCGTGCAGGCCGGCGCCGCCCATAATGCGGTCCATCAGGAAGGCCGCGCGCGCCATGTATCCCAGATCCTCGAGGACGAGGATGAATAAGAACAGGATCACGATCTGCGGCAGGAACACGATCACGCTGCCGACGCCACCGATCAGCCCGTCCTTCAGGAAGCTTTTGAACAGGTCGGGCAGCGGCAGCCCGGCGACGAGGTCGCCCAGGAAGTGGAATCCGGCCTCGATCGCATCCATGCCCGGTGCAGCCCAGGCGAAGACGGCCTGGAACATCACGAACAGGATCGCCAGCAGCACGACGAGTCCCGCCACCGGATGCAGCAGCACCGCGTCCAGACGCGTCGTCAGGCTGTCGGGCCTGCCCTGCCCCTTCACCGCCGAGGCGAGGATGCGGTCGGCCTCCTTCTGCGCACGCCGCAGCGCCGCGGCATCGGGAGTGGTCCAGAGAGTTCCGGTCGCGCCTTGCGCGGCCGCCAGCCGCCGGTCGATCTCGGCCAGCAGCGCGTCGGTGCCGCCACGGCGCACTGCGACCGAACTTACGACCGGCAGGTCGAGCTCGCGTCCAAGCCTTTCCGTATCGATCTCTATGCCACGCTTGCGCGCGATATCCATCATATTGAGCGACAGCATGACAGGCCGGCCAACCTGCTTCAGCTCGAGTGCGAGGCGAAGCGCCAGGCGCAGGTTGGAAGCATCGGCCACACAGACTATCAGGTCCGGGATCACGTCGGTCTGTGTCCGACCGAGCACGATGTCGCGCGTCACCTCCTCGTCGGGGGAGCGCGCGCGCAACGAATAGGTGCCGGGCAGGTCGACGATGCGCACCGTGCGTCCGGCCGGCGTCGTCAGCGGTCCCACCTTCTTCTCGACGGTGACGCCGGGATAGTTGGCGACCTTCTGGCGGCTGCCGGTCAGCGCATTGAACAGCGCCGTCTTGCCGCAATTTGGATTGCCGACCAGGGCGACCACCGGAGCGGCGGCGGATGCGGGGGCGCTCACGGTTCGGCTCCCACGCTCACCAGAATGGCCATCGCCTCCCGGCGGCGCAGGCCGACCGTGGCATGGGCGACACGCACCGCGATGGGATCGCCGCCGAACAGGCCCTGGTGCAGGACTTCGACGTCGGCGCCTTCGACGAACCCCAGCTCGATCAGCCGGCGCTCGAGTTCGGGCGCGGGCATGCCCGCGACGACCCGCCCTGCGGCGACGGCCTGTATGCGTCCACGAAACCCCACGGGGGCGACGCCAAGTGCTATGGTTGGTTCGCTGCTCATTGAGAGTAATTCGGAGTAGCATTGATGAAGTTGGCGTGCCAGCGGGAGGCAAGGAAATGACGAATATCGTTCTGGCGCATGGCGCCTGGTCGGCGGCCTGGGCATGGAAGAAGATGCGGCCGCTGCTTCAGGCAGCCGGCCACCAGTTCTATGCCCCGACCTATACCGGCCTCGGCGCGCGAGCCCACCTCGCCTCCCCCAGCGTCGATCTCTCGACGCACATCCAGGACATCGTTTCCGAGATCGAGTTCGAGGACCTGAACGACGTCGTTCTGCTGGGCCACTCCTACGGCGGCATGGTCGCCACCGGCGTCGCCGATAGGATTCCCCACCGGCTCGCACGCATCGTGTATGTCGACGCCTTTGCCCCCCGGGACGGGCAGAGCCTGTTCGATCTCGTCGGTCCCAAGGCCGAGGGCAACATGCGCAAGGGCGCTGAGAAGGACGGCGACGGCTGGAAGATGCCGGTCAACCCGATGCCGCCGGATACGGCTCCCGAGGACGTGGCGTGGGCCAGCCCGCGTCGCCGGCCGCAGCCGATCAAGACCTTCGAGCAGAAGATCAAGCTCGAGTCGAAGGAGCCGCTACCGCCCCGCGACTACATCTATGCGACCCGCAACGGTCCCGGCGACCCGTTCCGCCAGTTCGCCGACCGGGCGCGCAGCGAAGCCGGCTGGACCTGCCACGAGCTCGACACCAGCCATAACCCCCACATCACCTGCCCGAACGAGTTCATGGCGCTCCTGGCCAAGATCATGGCAGGCGGCAAGTGAACACCGATCTGGCCTATTCGATCCTGGGCCAACTCAGACGCCGTCCGCGCGCCGACGACCGGCTCACGATCGCGGGCGGCGAGGATCCCGTGTTCCAGACCCCGTGGCGCGTCGGTGCCGCCGGTGCCGCGGCCCTAGGCGCCGTGGGACTAGCCGTCTCCGACCTGTGGCGGCTGAAGACCGGCAGGCCTCAGCCGGTCTCGGTCGACGTCGCCGCCGCCACCGCCTCGCTTCGATCCAACACCTACGTGTTGCGCAACGGCGAGCGCCCGGTGTCGTGGGACCCGCTGTCCGGCCACTATCCGACGCGCGACGGCCGGCACATGTTCATCCACACCAACCATCCGCACCATCGCGCGGGCGCGCTGCGCATTGCCGGCGCCGAAGGCGACACGCGCGAGGCGCTGGCCGCGGCCGTCGCGAAGTGGGACGGGCTCGCGATCGAACAGGCGATCGCCGACGGAGGCTGTGTCGGCGGCCTGACGCGCAGCCGCGACGAATGGAACGCCCATCCGCACGGCATCGCGGTGGCGAAGCTGCCGCTGATCGACATCGTGAAGATCGGCGAGGCCCCGGCCGAGCCCCTGCCGAAGGGCGAGCGGCCCCTGTCCGGCGTGCGCGCCTTCGACCTGACGCGCGTGCTGGCCGGTCCGACGAGCGGCCGCGTGCTGGCGGAAAACGGCGCCGACGTGCTGCACGTCGCGGCGCCCCACCTGCCCTATCAGGCCGAACTGCTGATGGACACCGGGCATGGCAAGCGCTGCGCCTGGATCGACCTGCGCGAGCAGGCCGGTGTCGAGACCATGGCGTCGCTCCTGAAAGAGGCCGACATCTTCACCCAGGGCTATCGCCCCGGCACGCTGGCGGCGCGCGGATTCTCGCCCGAACGGGTGGCGGCGCTACGGCCCGGCATCGTCTGCGTCAGCCTCTGCGCCTACGGGCATGAAGGCCCGTGGTCGTCGCGCCGCGGTTTCGACTCGATCGTGCAGAACGTCACCGGGCTCGCCGCGACGCAAGGCTCGCTGGACAAGCCACGCAACCTGCCGGTCCAGGCGCTCGACTACATTGCAGGCTATCTCGGCGCGCTGGGAGCCCTGGTGGCGCTTGCTCGTCGCATCGAGCAAGGCGGCTCATGGCACGTGCGCGTCTCGCTCGTCCAGGTCGCGCACTGGCTCGCCAGCCTCGGCACCGTCGATGCGACGCAGGGTGCCGCCGAGCTGCCCGAGGCCGTGCTGCTGCCGCTCCTTACGGAAAGCGTCGGCCCGCTCGGCCGGCTGCGCCACCTGAAGCCGGTGGTGCAGCTGGGCGAAACACCTGCCTACTACGCCCGTTCCGCCGAACCCCTCGGCACTTCTCCCGCCCAGTGGGCCTGACATCATGTCCGACATCCTGAGAACGGAAGCCGAACTTGAGGCGATCTACGGCCGGCCCGTGGAAGCCGCGACGGTCAAGGAAGTGAACTGGATCACGCCCCACTATCGCGCCTACATCGAGGCCTCGCCCTATGCGGCGCTGGCGACGTCGGGTCCGGAAGGGCTCGACTGCTCGCCGCGCGGCGACAAGCCGGGCTTCGTGCGGGTACACGACGAGAAGACGCTGATGCTGCCCGACCGGCGCGGCAACAACCGCATCGACTCGCTGCGCAACATCGTACGCGACCCGCGGGTCGCACTGCTGTTCATGATCCCCGGCGTCGGCAACACGCTGCGCGTGAACGGCCGCGCCAGACTGAGCATCGCGCCGGATCTTCTGGAGTCGTTCGCCGTCGAGGAGAGGGCGCCGCGGTCGGTGACCGTGATCGAGGTCGACGCCGTCTATTTCCAGTGCGCCCGCGCGCTGGTGCGCTCCGAGCTCTGGAATCCCCAGCGCCACGTCGATCCGAAGTCGCTGCCCAGCGCCGGCCAGATCTTGGCCGCGTTGAGCAACGACAGGGTCGGCGGCGCCACCTACGATCGCGAATGGCCGGGCCGGGCAGCGGCCACGATGTGGTGATCCGCGAGCGCGAGCCGGCGGACGATGACGCCATCCGCCGCCTGAACGACCTGGTGTTCGGCGGACCTTTCGAGGGCAGGCTGATCGAGGAACTGCGTGAGGCCTTCATCGATGCCGTAGAACTGGTGGCCGTCGAGGACGGCGCCATCGTCGGCCACATCCTGTTCAGCGCGCTGACGACGATGGTCGACGACGACGCAGTGCCGACGCTCTCGCTCGCGCCGATGTGCGTCCATCCCGAGCGTCAGGGGTCCGGCATCGGTACCGCGCTCGTGGAGGTCGGGCTCGAACTTGCCCGCCGCCGCGAATGGCAGGCCGTCGTCGTGCTGGGCCATCCCGACTACTATCCGCGCTTCGGCTTTTCGGCCGAGCTCGCGAGCGGGCTCGATTCGCCCTTCGACGGCGAGTCGTTCATGGCCCTGGAACTGGTGCCCGGAGCCCTCGACGGCGACGACGGTCTGGTCGTCTATCCTGCGGCATTCGGACTCGTCTCCTGAACGCTAAGCGGCGCGCGAGACTCGCCGGCCCTCGAGGGCCTCGATGAAGCGTCGGCAGTAGGCTTCAGCCGTGGTTTGCATGACCTTCTCCCGGAGCACGCTCTGGCGTTCCTGGCGCTCCGACAGCGGCATCGTGAGCGCCACGTGCATCGCATCAGCGATGGCATCGGGATCGAACGGATTGACGATCAGCGCCTCGCTGAGATCCTGCGCCGCGCCGGCGAATTGCGACAGGACCAATACGCCCGGATCCTCGTCCGGCTGCGCGGCCACGAACTCCTTGGCGACGAGATTCATGCCGTCGCGCAGCGGCGTCACGACTCCGATCCGGCCGAGGCGGTAGAGGCCCGCGAGTGTGGAACGCGGCGCGCTGCGAGTGGAATAGCGCAGCGGTGTCCAGTCGAACTCCGAAAAACGGCCGTTGATGCGTCCCGCCAGTCGGTCGAGTTCGGTGCGCAGCCGGCGATACTCATCGACCTCCTCGCGCGAGCGCGGGCAGATCTGGAGGAAATGGATCCTCCGCTTGTGCTCGGGATGCTTCTCGATCAGGCGTCCGAAGGCCTCGAAGCGATGCGGCAGTCCCTTGGAATAGTCCAGCCGGTCGACGCCGATGGCCAGGGCGCGGTTGGACAGGCTCTCTGCAACCCGCTGCACCTCCTTGTCGCCCGCGGCCCGGACGGCGTCCTGGGCAAAACCCTTGGCATCGATGCCGATCGGATCGGCGAAGGCGCGCACGCGACGCCCGGCGAGGCGGATCCACTCACCCTCGCCCGTGGCGCCCAGCAGGCGCTGCGCACAGTCGCGGAAGTCGCGCGCGTGTTCCTCGGTCTGGAAACCCACGACATCGTAGGCGCAAAGATCCGCCACCAGCTCGCGCGCCACCGGCATGGCTTCGAGCATCGACGGCGGAACGAACGGAACGTGCAGGAAGAATCCGATGCGACCTTCGAAGCCCTCCTGCCGCAGGAGGCGGGCGAAGGGAATGAGATGGTAATCGTGCGCCCAGACCGTGTCGTCGCCCTGCAGCAATGGCATCAGGGACGAAGCGAAGGAGCGGTTGACCGAGAGATAGCCTTCGTAGTCCTCGCGCCGGAAGTGCATCAACCCGAGACGAAAGTGCAGCAGCGGCCACAGCGCGCCGTTGGCGAAACCGACGTAGAATCCGCGGTGGGCCCCGGGCGTCAGGTCAACCGTGGCGTAAGTGACGCCCCGCGCCTCGACGATGGCCGGCTGCGTCGATGGCTCGGCGCTCAGGCGGCCGCTCCATCCGAACCACATCGCACCGGGGGTCATCAGGTCACGCAAGGCGACGGCGAGGCCTCCGGCGGCCGCGCCCCGGGCCTTGGGCACCGGCACGCGGTTGGAGACGATTACGAGGCGTGCCACAGGCCCTCCTCCCAGCTCCGCGAGAGCCGCATGGCCGAGAGGATGAGACCGACCTGGCTGTAGGTCTGCGGGAAGTTGCCCCACAGTTCGCCCGTGCGGGGATCGAGATCCTCGGAGAGCAGGCCGACGTGATTGCGCCGCGCCAGCACGTTGTTGAACAGTTCGAGCGCCTCGTCGCGCCGGCCGACGCTGGCCAGCGCGTCGATGTACCAGAAGGTACAGAGCAGGAAGGCGTTCGACGGCGCGCCGAAATCGTCGGCCTCGACGTAGCGCATGATGAAACCGTTCTTCATCAGCTTGCGGGAAACCATGTCGAGCGTGGCGTGGAAGCGCGGATCGTCGGACCGCAGCAGGCCGATCTCCGGCAATACGAGACTGGACGCGTCGGCCATCTCACGGTCGAGCACGCCCGACAGCCAACCGTCGGACATCGTGGCGCGCTGCATGATCTCCTGCCGCAGCACGCCTGCCTTGGCGAGCCATTCGCGGGATTCGCCGCCCAGGCCGACCCGCCGGGCGATCATGCCGAGCCTGTGCTGGGCGGCCCAGCACATGGCGGCTGAGAAGGTATGAACTTCCTCGCGCTCGCGGTACTCCCACAGGCCGGCATCGGGCGTGAGGGCGGCACGATGCGCCTCGTTGCCGACGACGCAAAGCTGGCGATAGAGTTCGACATCGCCCTGTCGCGGCAGGCGCTCGTCCCAGAACATCTGCGCGGCCGTCAGCACCATCGATCCGTACACGTCGTTCTGACGCTGTCCGACCGCGGCATTGCCGATCCGCACCGGCCCATGGCCCCGGTAGCCCGGCAGGCTGTCGATCAGGCGCTCCAACGTGTCGGTGCCCGGTGCGATCGGGAACAGCGGCGCGACACTCTCCACCTCGCCGCGCGTGCTGCCGGCTTCCACCACGTCGATGATGAAGCGCACATAGCTTTCCATGGTCCGCGTCGCCGACAGACGGTTGAGCGCCGTCACGGTAAAAAAGGCGTCGCGCAACCAGGTGAACCGGTAGTCCCAGTTGCGCACCGTGCCCGCGGCCTCCGGCACGGAGGTCGTGAGAGCCGCCAACACAGCGCCGGTATCCTCGTAGCTGCAGAGCTTCAGCGTGATCGCCGCCCGGATCACCGCGACCTGCCAGTCGAACGGGATGTTCAGATCGCGTACCCATCCCTGCCAGTAGATCTCGGTTTCGCTCAGGAACGAGCGCGACAGCTGGTCGACATTGTCGGTGATGCTCTCGTCGGCGCCCACGATCAGCGTGAGCGGCCGGTCGAGCGAGAACTCAGTTTCGTGCATCACGTAGTTCAGCGAGGCATCGGTGGTGAGTCGCAGGACCGCGGCATCGCCATAGTAGCGAACATGGTTGCTGCCCACCGTCACCTGCGACGCGCGCGCGCCGTAGTTGAAGGTGGGACGCAGTCTGAGGGTGACGCGCGGCCGGCCCGCCACCGGTTCGAGGCGTCGCATCAGCATGGGCGGGCGGAACATGCGCCCGAAACGGCGGAAGCGCGGCGCGAAGTCGAGAATGCGCGCCGTCCCGCCGGCGCACTCGATGGTCGTCTCGAGAATGGCCGTGTTCGGGAGGTAGCGCTGCCGGCTTTCCTTCATCCCGTCGAAAATCGCATCCATGAAGCCGGCCTGCGGATCGTTGCCACCGAGCAGGGCGTTGAAGACGGGATCGCCGTCGAGCCGCCCCAACCCATGCCAGACATGACGGCCGTTGCGATCGATCAGGCTGGCGATCGAGCAGTTGCCGATGACGCCGAGGTCCAGGGTACTCACGGGCGGATCGCCGCGCCTGCGGAGGTTGTGTGCAACGCTCGCGCCATCCGCTCGGCATTGCGTGCGAGCCAGGCACGCACCTTCGCCGGGTCACCGTCAAATGCTTCCTGCACACGCAATCCTTCGCCACCATGGCGCCGGGCCGCACTCATGCCGGCCTCGTCCGTGAAGTCGTCACCGATGAAAATCGGCCGACGGCCCTTGAAGACGCTGTCCTTCATCAATCGCTCGACGGCGTGCCCCTTGGAGGTGCCGCGCGGTCCGATCTCGACGGCTTCACGCGCGGGGATCAGCCGGAACCACGGATGATCCTCAGGCACGAGCGCGCGCACGAGCCGCCACACATCGTCGTGCCGCTCGGGCGCGAGACGATAATGGATCGCGCACCCATGGGGCTTGGGCTCGACCAGCACGCCGGGCCATCGCTCTGTCGCCGCGAACAGGGAATCGCGCCAGGCCTGCGTGACGCCGAGACCGGCCGGCATTTCCTCTATGGTGCCGTCGCTGAATCGCAGAGTGACGCCGTGCTCTCCGGCTGCCGCCGATGAGAAAGGCTGCAGGAAGTGGTCGATCGTCTTCATTGAGCGGCCACTGACGATCGCCAAGGCACCGCCCAGTACCGTGTGCAACTGCATGAGGATGCCCGGCAGATTGGGAGGTATCACGACGAGTTCAGGAGTGGCCGCGATCTCGAGAAGCGTACCGTCAAGATCGAGGAACAGCGCGGAACCATAGTCGAAATCTGGAGCTGCCATCTCGTCCCCTCTGCGCCTTGGTTGCCCGGGGCGCGAAGGGGCCGTCGACCACAACACGCCGCGTTTCGGGGGCCGTCCCGAATACGGCCGCGCCTGGCGCGTGCATATCCAACGCAGCAGGAAGGAAATGGTTTCCCCAAGAAGACCTCAAGCAGCGGGGACGATGCGGCTGCAGGAGCAAGGCAACGTCTCCCGGGGCGCCGCGTTGATGAGGCGCAAGCCATTCAACACAGGAGAACGTCATGAGCAGCACGACCGACAAGATTAAGGGCGTCACCAACGAGGCCATCGGCAACGCCAAGCAGGGCATCGGCAAGATGATCGACAGCGACAAGATGCAGGTCGAGGGTGTGATCCAGGAGCGCAAGGGCGAGGCCCAGCAGGCCGTGGGCAAGACCAAGGACGCGCTGAAGAAGGCGATCGACGGCTAACACCGCCTGAAGCGAGGTCAGAAAGGGGCGCCTGTCGAAAGACGGGCGTCCTTTTTCTTGCTCTGCGTTTGGCCTAGGCTGCCGGACCTCTTCCATTGGCGGTCCCTATGCTTCCCTCCCAACGCGAGCTCTTCGACATTCCACGCGACGTCTGCTTCCTCAATGCCGCGGCCTGGAGCCCACTGCCCCGCGCCGTCCAGGAGGCGGGCCGTATTGGCGTGGCGCGCAAAGGGCAACCGTGGACGCTCGAAGCCGACTTCATGCCGAAGCAGTACGAGCGCGCTCGCCGGGCGGCGGCGGCGTTGATCGGCGCCGACCCGGTCGACATCGCACTGATCCCATCGGTCGGCTACGGCGTCTCGACGGCCGGCAAGGTGATGAGCCTGCCTCGCGGCAGTCGCGTGCTGGTGCTGCAGGACGACCACACATCGCCGGTCCTCGAATGGATGAGCCGCGCCGAGGAAGCAGGATTCACCGTCGAACAGGTGAAGCAGCCCGGCGACGGCGACTGGACCTCGGCGGTTCTGGACGCGATGACCCGCAAGGGCGCCGCGCCCCTCTCACTGGTCTCGATCTCGTCCGTACACTGGTCTGACGGTGGCGCGCTCGACCTGTCGCAGATCGGCGAAGCGGCGCGACGGGCGGGAGCGGCCTTGCTGGTCGATGCGACCCACGATGCCGGCGTCCGGCACATCGACGTGAAGACGCTCGATCCCGACTTTCTGATCTTCCCGACCTACAAGTGGGTCCTGGGCCCTTATGGTCGTGCCTTCATGTACGTGGCCAAGCGCCGTCAGAACGGTGTGCCGCTCGAGCAGACGGCGCCGGCCCGCAAGGGCGTGGCCGCCGAGCAGAAGGTCTATTTTCGCGACCTCGCCTATGCCGACGGCGCGCGCCGCTACGACATGGGCGAACGGGATCATTTCATCACGCTCGAGATGGCGGCGGTCGGCATGGAGATGATGGCCGGATGGGGTAACGATCCCATCGTCGCGCGGCTCTCGATGCTGACGGACCGCCTGGCCGAGGGGCTCGTGAACTCCGGTGTGCGCGTCCTCGACCGCAAGCTGCGCGCGCCGCACCTCCTCTGCCTGCAGTTCCCGAAGGGCATGGACGACGACCTGCCGCAGAAACTCGCCGCGGAGAACGTCTACGCCGCACCGCGCCTCGGCCGTCTGCGCATCAGCCCGCACGTGTACAACGACGAGCAGGACGTCGACCGCTTCGTCGAAGTGTTCAGGAAGGTGGCGCTCTAGGGCCCGCGGCAGCGACCTGTCGCGGTCGCTTCAGATACAGGGGGATCGGTTTTGCACACTACACGTCGACATGTTCTGCGGCAGCTTCTCGTCACGGCGCTCGCGTCACCGTTCGTCGCTCGGGGTGCCTTCGCGCAGGGCAAGTACCCGGAACGGCCGATCAAGATCATCGTGCCCTTCCCGCCAGGCGGCGGCGTCGACCTGACGGCGCGCCTCATGATGGAGCCGCTGTCGAAGGAGCTCGGCCAGACCGTCATCATCGAGAACAAGGGCGGGGCCGGAGGCATCATCGGCGTCGAAGCGATGTCGCATGCCGCGCCCGACGGCTACACGCTGTCTCTCACGGGCGCCGGCACGCTGACCGCCGGTCCGCATCTGCGCACCAAGATGCCCTACGACCCCATGGCGCTGACGCAGATCACGCGGCTGGTGCGCATGCCGTTCATCCTCGCCGTGCGCAACGACCTGCCGGCGAAGACCCTGCCGGAATTCATGGAACTGGCGAAGAAGCAGGAGTTGCGCTGGGCCTCGGGCGGCATCGGCACCAGCCAGCATCTCGCGGGCGAACTCTTCACCCAGATGTCCGGGCTGAAGATGATCCACGTGCCGTACCGCGGCACGGGGCCGGCCCTGAACGACCTCTCGGCCGGTATCGTCGACGCCTATTTCGGCGATCCCGCCACGCTCGGCCTGATCCGCAGCGGCAAGGCGCGCGCCATGGCGGTGACCTCGCCCCAGCGTTGGCCTGTCCTGCCTGACACGCCAGCGCTCGACGAGGCCGTGAAGGGCTACCAGGCGGAAAACTGGTACGGGCTCGCCGCCCCCGCCGGCACGCCCACGCCGATCGTCGATCGACTGTATGCAGCCATCGCCAAGGTACTGGCCGAGCCGGAGGTCAAGAAGAAGTACGACGAAAGCGGTCTCACCCCTGCGCTCCTGCCGCCGGCCGAATACCTGGCCTTCCTGAAGCGCGATTCCGTCACCTGGGGCGACGTGGTGCGCAAGGGCAACATCAAGATCGACGAGTAAGCATGTCCTCCCGTCTGGCCGTCGATATCGGCGGCACCTTCACCGACGTCGTTCTCGAAACTGACGCGACGTCGCATGCCATCAAGATCCTGACCACGCCCGACGCGCCCGAACGCGCCGTGCTGGAGGGCGTGCGCGCCATCCTCGCCGAGGCGAAATGCCGTCCCCAGGACGTGGCGCTCGTCGTTCACGGCACGACGCTGGCCACCAATGCCCTGATCGAACGCAAGGGGGCCCGCACGGCACTGCTCACGACGGAGGGCTTCCGTGATTCCGTCGAGATGGCTTGGGAGCACCGCTTCGAGCAGTACGACATCCACATGGAGCGGCCGCAGCCGCTGGTATCGCGCGACCTGCGCTTCGGCGTGCCGGAGCGCGTGGCGTCCGACGGCACGGTGCTGCTGCCGCTTGACGAGCAGGCAGTGCGCCGGGTGGCTGCCCACCTGCGCGCGGCGAAGATCGAGGCGGTTGCGGTCTGCTACCTGCACAGCTTCACCAACGAGACGCACGAACGTCGCACCGGAGCGATCCTCGCCGAGGAACTGCCCGGCGTCGCCGTGTCGCTGTCCTGCGAGGTCTGCCCCGAGATCCGCGAATACGAGCGCACCTCGACGACCATCGCCAACGCCTATGTCCTGCCGCGCATGGGAGGATATCTCGGCCAGCTCGAAGCCGACCTCTGGAAGGAAGGCATCGCCGGACCGTTGCTCTTGATGATGTCGTCGGGCGGCATCACCACGGTCGACACGGCACGGCGCTATCCCGTGCGGCTGGTCGAATCCGGCCCGGCCGGCGGCGCCATCCTTGCGCGCACGGTCGCGGCCGAGAACGATGCCCTCCGGGCCGTCGCCTTCGACATGGGCGGCACGACCGCCAAGCTCACTTTGCTCGACGATCTCGACCTGCAGCGTTCTCGTCAATTCGAAGTGGCGCGCGCCTATCGCTTCGTGCAGGGATCCGGCCTGCCGGTGCGCATTCCCGTCATCGAGCTGGTCGAGATCGGCGCTGGTGGCGGCTCGATCGCGCGCCTCGACGCCTTGGGCCGCATCCAGGTCGGCCCCGATTCCGCCGGCAGCGTACCCGGCCCCGCCTGCTACGGGCGTGGCGGCACCGAACCCACCGTGACCGACGCCGATACCGCGCTCGGGCGTCTCGACCCGATGCGCTTCGCGGGTGGCGCGATTCCCCTTCACCGCGACAAGGCCGAGGCGGCGCTGCAGGCACTGGCCGGCCCGCTCAACACCGATGCGCAAGGCGCGGCGGCAGGTGTTGCCGAGATCGTCGACGAGACGATGGCCAGCGCCGCCCGCGTGCATGCGGTCGAGAACGGCAAGGACACCGCCGACCGAACGCTGATCGCCTTCGGCGGGGCGGCGCCGTTGCACGCCGCACGGCTCGCCCGCAAGCTCGGCATGAAGCGGGTCATCGTGCCGGTCGGCGCCGGGGTCGGCTCGGCCTTCGGCTTCCTGCGTGCCTCGATCGCCTATGAGGTGGTGAGGACACGCCATGTCCGGCTCGACATGTTCGACGCGAAGATGCTGAATGAGCTGTTCGCCACGATGCGGGTCGAAGCCGAGGCCGTCGTACGACCGGCAGCCCCGGGCGAGACGCTGGTGGAATCACGGCAGGCCTTCATGCGCTATCGCGGCCAGGGTCACGAAATCGCCGTGCCGCTGCCCAATCGGCCCTTCAGTGCGAACGCCGCGGGCGACCTGCGCCGCCGGTTCGAGACGACCTACGAACAGGTCTTCGGTCGCGCCATTCCCAAACTCGAGGTCGAAGCGCTGACCTGGACCCTGTCGCTCGGCACCGACCGGCCGCTGCCATCGCCGGCAATCCCGGTCGCAACGTGCGCCGCGCCCGCACCGGCAGGCCATCGCGACGTGTTCGATCCCGCAAGCGGCCTCCTGGAACGCGCCGCCCTCCACGAACGCAGGCTGCTCGAGCCTGGCATGACGCTCGACGGGCCGGCCCTCATCGCCGAGGATGGAACCACCACCGTCGTTCCGAACGGCTTCATCGCCCAGATCAACGAACTGGGCCAGATCCTCCTGGAGGACCGCGCATGAGCATGACAACGAGGTCGCCTCTGGGCGACATCCGTCTGCAGGTCATGTGGAACCGCCTGCTCTCGGTCGTCGAGGAGCAGGCGCGGGCGCTGGTGCGCACCGCCTTCTCGACCAGCGCGCGCGAGGCCGGGGACATCTCGGCCGGCGTGTTCGATCTCGAGGGCCGGATGCTGGCACAGGCGGTCACCGGCACGCCGGGCCACGTGAATTCGATGGCCCGCAGCGTCATCCACTTCATCCGCGAGTTTCCCGTCGAGACGATGAAGTCGGGCGATGCCTACGTGACCAACGATCCGTGGAAGGGCACAGGCCACCTCTACGACATCGTCGTCACCTCACCCGCCTTCCACAACGGCAAGCTGGTGGCACTGTTCTCGTGCACGACGCACGTGGTCGATATCGGCGGGCTCGGCCAGTCGCCCGACGGACGCCAGGTCTTCCACGAAGGGCTGTTCCTGCCGCTGCTGCCTCTGATGCGCCAGGGCGTAATCGACGAGAGCGTGATGCGCATCGTGCGCGCCAACGTGCGCGAGCCGGTGCAGGTCGAGGGCGACATCCACGCGCTGATCGGCTGCAATGGCATCGGCGAGAAGCGGCTGTCGGACATGATGGCCGAGCACGGCATCGACACGCTGGACGAGCTCGGCACGCACATCATCGAAAAGAGCCGTGCCGGCATGATCGCCGCCATCTCCAGGCTGCCGCGCGGCACCTGGAAAGGACATATGCGGATCGACGGCTACGACGCGCCGATCGACCTTCATGCTGCCGTCACGATCCATGCCGACCACATCTCCGTCGACTATGCAGGCACTTCGGGCTCGTCGATCTACGGCATCAATTCCCCGATGTGCTACACCGAGGCCTACACCGCCTTCGGCATCAAGTGCGTCGTGGCGCCGACCATTCCCAACAATGCCGGGACGCTCGACTCGATCCTCGTCACGGCGCCCGAGAACACCATCGTCAACGCGCTTTACCCGGCGGCGGTGAACGCACGCAGCACGATCGGCCACATGCTGCCCGACGTCTGCTTCGACGCGTTGCACCAGGTCATCCCCGGGCAGGTGCCTGCGGAAGGCACGTCCAATCTCTGGAACCTGAAGCTCGGCGCCGGCCACGGCATGACGGGAACGATCGGCAACAGCCGTCCCTTCATGGTGACGACCTTCCATTCCGGCGGCGCGGGCGCGCGGCCGACACTCGACGGCCTCTCGGCGACGCCCTTCCCGTCCGGCGTGCGCAACGTCCCGGTCGAGATCACGGAGACCATCGCGCCCGTCGTGATCTGGAAGAAGGAGTACCGCCAGGACTCGGGCGGCGCCGGCGCGCAGCGCGGCGGCCTCGGCCAGGTGATGGAAGTCGAGCATCGCGAAGGCGCGCCATTCGGCATCTTCGCCACCTTCGAGCGGGTCAAGTATCCGGCGCGCGGCCGCGACGGCGGCAAGCCCGGTGCCAACGGCCGCCTGTCGCTCGCCTCGGGCCAGGAGCTGAAGGCCAAGGGCTTCCAGACCGTGCCTGCCGGCGAGCGCCTGGTGGTCGAGATGCCCGGCGGCGGCGGCTACGGCGATCCCGCCAGGCGCGATCCCGAGGCCGTCGAACGCGACATCAGGCTGGGCTTGGTCAGCAAGGAAGCCGCCAAAACCGCCTACGGCGTCGAGAACGACTGACTCATTGGAGCGCGCCACGCCAGTGGCGCTCCTCCTTTTCCGAGCGCCACTGGCGTGGCGCGCTCCAATTACGTCAGAAGCTCTTGTCGAACTCGGGCCGGTGCTTGTTGCGCAGCTTGAAGTCCTGACGCTCGGCCTTGCGCGGCGCGCGGACCCAGACCTCGCGGTTGGGATGCAGGCCGCCGCCGCGCGTCGCCGGAACTGCACTCGTGCGGGCACGATGGAGCAGCCGCGTGTCGGCGATGCCGCAGTTGGGATGGATGCCGCCATTGTCGGCGACGATCTTGTCCCACGCTGCCTTGCGCTTCGCATAGATGGCGGGATCGGCAAGCTGCGTGCAGTTCAGCTCGTTGATGTTGAGGTCGGCCACGATCTCGTCGCCCTCCTCGACCAGCCCGATCGGGCCACCGATCGCCGCCTCGGGGCCGACATGGCCGATCACGAGGCCGACCGAGCCGCCCGAGAAGCGCGCATCGGTCATCAGCGCCACGACGATGTTGCGCTCGCGGCAGAGCGTCGTGATGCGCGAGGTCGGGTCGAGCATCTCCGGCATGCCGGGCGCGCCGCTCGGTCCCTCGTAGCGCACGATGATCATGTCGTGGTTCTGGAAGGTCTCCGGCGTCTCGTCGAGCGCCTTGAGCAGGCCCTGCTCGCCCTCGAAGACACGGGCGCGGCCGCGGAACAGGTTGTCCTCCAGACCGCCTTCGACGCCCGCAAGCTTCAGAATGGCGGAGAAGTCGGGCGACAGGTTGCCGCCCAGCATGCGCAGGCCGCCGGTCGGCTTGTACGGCTTCTCGACCGGGTAGATCACGCGGCCGTCGGCCTTCTTCGTCCCCAGCCGCGCGACCTGCTCGGCCAGCGTCTCGCCGGTGCAGGTCAGCACGTTGCCGTTGAGCAGCCCGGCTTCGAGCAGTTCGCGCACGATCACCTGCACGCCGCCGACCTCATCGATGTCGACCATCGAGTACTTGCCGTAGGGACGCGCATCGGTGAGCACCGGCACGATATGCTGCGAGAGGTAGTTGAATTCCTCCGGCGTCATGACGTCCTTCCAGAAGTCGGCGAAGCCGGCAGCACGCGCGATCTCCGGTGCGTGCAGCACGACGTTGGTCGAGCCGCCGATGGCCATCGCCACGATCACCGCATTGCGGATCGAATCGCGCACGACGATGTCGCGCGGCTTCAGGTCCTTTGCGATCAGGTTGGCCAGCAGGTCGACCAGCTCGGCGGCGAATTCCCCGGTGCGGCGCGGATCGTCGGACGGTGGCGCCACCATGTGCAGCGGCTGCATGCCGATCACGCCGATGAAGGTCTGCATCGTGTTGTAGGTGAACATGCCGCCGCAGCTGCCGATCCCCGGGCAGGCATGGCAGGCGATGTGGTGCCGGTATTCCGGATCGGGATGGCCGGCGACCTGGTAGGCGCTCACGATGTCGAGCGCCTCGCCCGTGTTCGGATCCTTGCCCGGATGGATCGGACCGTCCGACATGATGATCGAGGGCAGATTGTGCTCGAGCAGGGCGGACAAGGTGCCGACCGGCGGTTTGTCGCAGGCGACGACCGCGATCGTGCCGGCGAGGCCGGTGGCGCTCAGATGCTCACACAGCGCGTCCTGCGTAACCTCGCGTCCGATCAGCGAGTAGCGCATCTCGCGCGTGCCGTTGCGGATGCCGTCCGAGGTGGCGATCGTGTACTCGGGCTGGACCAGGCGCATCTTGAGCTGGTCCGGCCCGGTGCCGATGCGGGCCTTTAGCTGCGCGTGGATCGCCTCGACCTTGGACATGACGCCGAGATAGCACTGGCTGTCGCCCTTGGTGCCGACGACGCCGACCGACGGCTCGTGAATGAGATCCGGATCGGTTCCGAGCGCGCGGGCCACACCGATGGTCTGGGTGGAGCGGCCGGGATGTCGGTCAATCGTCACAAAGCTCGGCTTCATCTCAACCATCCCCTGGGACTTGGATATTGGAGTTTCTGGCATGGGCCCGCCCGCGGACGGTCGGGTCCGGCGGTATATCACAGGCCCGTCGTGCCATTCCCACGATTTATTTGCGGGCTTGATGGCTGCTGAACCGCCTCCCGGAACCGCGATGCGGTGCGCACGGCGCTTGGCGCGCGCCCACGGCGCGGGCATTCTCGGCTGAAAATGCGGCAGTCGGTTCCGGCGCGCACAATGAACGAGGAAACTAGGAAATGTGGCAGCCCAACGAGCGCTACCCCGATCCCGCCGTGCGCGTGCTCGACCCGTCGTTCAACCAGTACCGGCTGGCGCTGGCCTCGGTCGAGAGGCTCTACACGGGCTGCCGCTGGTCGGAGGGCCCGGTCTGGTTCGGCGACGGGCGCTATCTCCTTTGGAGCGACATCCCCAACAACCGGGTGCTGCGCTGGGACGAGGAGACGGGCAACGTCTCGATCTTCCGCAAGCCCTCGAACAACGCCAACGGCCATACGCGCGACCGCCGCGGCCGGCTGATCGCCTGCGAGCACGACGCGCGCCGCGTCGTCCGCTTCGAGTATGACGGCGCCATCACCGTGCTGGCCGATTCGTACGACGGCAAGCCGCTCAACTCGCCCAACGACGTGGTGGTGAAGTCGGACGGCTCGATCTGGTTCACCGATCCGACCTTCGGAATCCTCGGCTACTACGAGGGCCACAAGGCAGAGAGCGAGAACAGGCCCGCCGTCTATCGCCTCGATCCGACCACCGGCAAACTCGCCATGATGGTCGACGACATTCCCGGCCCCAACGGACTCGCCTTCTCGCCCGACGAGAAGAAGCTCTACGTCGTGGCGTCGCGCGCCGAGCCGCATCGCACGATCCTCTCCTACGACGTCTCGGCCGACGGCACGTCGCTGGGCAAAGGGTCGGTGCTGATCGACGCCGGCCCCGGCGGCTCGCCCGACGGCTTCCGGGTCGATGTCGACGGCAATCTGTGGTGCGGCTGGGGCATGGGGTCCGCCGAACTCGACGGCGTGCGCGTCTTCAACCCGTCGGGCAAGCCGATCGGCCATATCGACCTGCCGGAACGCTGCGCCAACGTCTGCTTCGGCGGCCGCCACCGCAACCGCCTGTTCATGGCGGCCAGCCATTCGCTCTACGCGCTCTACGTCAACACCCAGGGCGCGCTGGGCGGCTGATCATGTCCGGAGTCGAGTCGACGTACGCCTGGTGGCGCCTCGCCGCCAGCGTGACCCTGAGCACGGTCGGCGGCATCGGCATGTGGTGCCTGGTCGTGGCCCTGCCGTCGATCCAGCAGGATCTCGGCATCACGCGCGCCGACATCTCGTTCGCCTACACGATGAATACGCTGGGCTTCTTCGCCGGCGGAGTCACCTGGGGCAAACTGGTCGACAGGCGCGGTATTGTCCTGACGGCAGTGCTGAGCGCGACCGGCCTTGCCCTTGGTTTCGCCCTCGCGCCGCTGGCGACCGCGCTGCCCCTGTTCGCCGCGATCCAGGTGCTGATCGGCTTCAGTTCCGCCGCCACCTTCGCGCCCCTGGTCGCCGATATCTCGCACTGGTTCGACCGGCGGCGCGGCATCGCCGTGGCGATCGCGGCTTCCGGCAACTATCTCGCCGGCGCGATCTGGCCGACGATCATCCAGATGCTGATCCAAGATCACGGCTGGCGGGTCACCTACTGGGCCGCCGGCGCCCTGTGCTTCGCGGCAATGATCCCGCTGGCGCTGACCTTGCGCCGCAAGCCGCCGCCGGAGCAGATGTCGGGCGCCGCGGGGACGGCCGGTGCCGCCGCCCATTCGCCGCGCTCGCTCGGCCTCTCGCCGAACGGCCTGCAGGCGGTACTGATCGTGGCCGGCATCGGCTGCTGCGTCGCCATGTCGATGCCGCAGGTCCATATCGTGGCCTACTGCGCCGACCTGGGCTACGGCGTGGCGCGCGGTGCGGAGATGCTGTCGCTGATGCTCGGCTTCGGCATCGTGAGCCGCATCGCCTCGGGCTGGATCGCCGACCGGGTCGGCGGCGTGAAGACGCTGCTCCTCGGCTCGACCCTGCAATGCGTGGCGCTGGTCTTCTATCTCATCGACGATTCCGTCACCTCGCTGTACCTCGCCTCGGCGATGTTCGGCCTGTTCCAGGGCGGCATCGTGCCGTCCTATGCAATCATCGTGCGCGAGTACTTTCCGCCCAAGGAAGCCGGCTTTCGGGTTGGACTTGCCATCTCCTCGACGCTGGTCGGCATGGCGCTGGGTGGCTGGATGGGCGGCGTGCTGTTCGACATGACCGGCTCCTACCGGGCCGCCTTCATCAACGGCATCGCCTGGAACCTGCTGAACGGCGCGGTCGCGTGGTGGCTGCTGTTCCGGCAGAACCGCCGCAACGTCTTCGCCTGAAGGAGAAACATGCGCATCATTGCCATCCGCGACATCGTCTCGCCCATTCGCTCCAACATCGCCAACGCCTACATCGACTTCAGCCAGATGACCGCTTCGGTCGTGGCCGTGGTGACCGACGCGATGGTCGACGGGAAACCGGTGGTCGGGTTCGGCTTCAATTCGAACGGTCGCTATGCGCAGCATGGGCTGCTGGCCGAGCGCTTCATTCCGCGGCTCAGCCAGGCCAAGCCGGATTCACTGCTCGACGCGGACGGGCTGCTCGATCCGGCGAAATGCTGGGCCGTCATGATGGCCAACGAAAAGCCCGGCGGGCACGGCGAGCGGTCCGTCGCCGTCGGCGTGCTCGACATGGCGATCTGGGACGCCGTCGCCAAGGCCAAGCGGGCACCGCTGTGGAAGCTTCTGGCCGACCGCTACAATGGCGGCCGGGCGGACGAGAAGGCCTGGGTCTACGCGGCCGGCGGCTACTACTATCCGGGCAAGGGGCTCGCCGCACTGCAGGACGAGATGAAGTACTATCTCGGCCTCGGCTATTCCTGCGTGAAGATGAAGGTGGGCGGGGTGCCGCTGGCCGAGGACCTCAAGCGGATCGAAGCGGTGCTGGACATCGTCGGTGCCGGCGAGCGGCTGGCGGTCGACGTCAACGGCAAGTTCGACCTCACCACTGCGATCGAGTTCGGCCGCGCCATCCAGGGCTTCGGCCTGCGCTGGTACGAGGAGCCGCTCGATCCGCTCGACTACCTGGCGCACGCCGCACTCGCCACCGAGTATGCCCCGCCGCTCGCCACCGGGGAGAACCTGTTCTCTATGCAGGACGCACGGAACCTGATCCGCCATGGCGGGCTGCGGCCCGACCGCGACATCCTGCAATACGACCCCGCCCTCTCGTACGGCCTGGTCGAATACCTGCGCACGATCGAGATGCTGAAGGCGCACGGCTGGTCGCCGCGCCGCTGCGTCCCGCACGGCGGCCATCAGTTCGCGCTGAACATCGCCGTTGGCCTGCAATGCGGCGGCAACGAATCCTATCCGCAGGTCTTCGCGCCGTTCGGCGGCTTCGCCGACGACTGCGCCGTGGTCGACGGCCGGGTAGCGCTTCCCGATTCACCCGGCATCGGCTTCGAACGCAAGGCCGACCTGTGGGCGGTGATGAAGGAGATCGCCTGAAGGCGACCCGCTCGTCCCGTCAGCCGCGCCAGTTGTCCCAACTGGCATTGCGGTGCGTCTGGTAGCGATCGTCCTGCGGGATGCCCGACCCCGAGCAGCCCGCCATGGCGCCGGCGATGGCGAATGCCAGGACGACAGCGGCCGTCTTGAAGAGCGTTGTCATGCCGACGACATGCCACCCGCTCACGACGGTTTCAACAAACCAGACTTCACAAGTGCGCTAACGCCCGCTTCCTGATCCTTCATATAAGCTGCGAACTCCTCCATCGTCGAGGGACGCGGCACGGCGCCCAGTTCCGCCAGCTTCGCGGCAATCGCGGGATCCGTGAGCGCCTTCACGACCGCGCCGTTCAGCGTATCGAGGATCGGCTTGGGCGTCTCGACGCGCGCGAGCACGCCAGCGGTCGTTCCGCCATCGAACGGCTTGCTGCCGATGTCGGTGAGCGACGGCATGTCCGGCAACTGCGCGACCCGGTCGGGACTCATGGCCAGCAAGCCCTTGAGCTTGCCCGACTTGATGTGCGGCAGCGAGGTCGTGAGTTGATCCATGTAGAGGTCGATCTGGCCCGCCATCAGGTCGGTGAGACCGGGTCCCGATCCCTTGTAGGGAATGATGTTGAACTTCACGCCCTCGTTCACCTCGAGGCGCAGGATGGCGATGTGATTGGTCGTGCCGTTGCCGGCGTGACCGATGGAGACGGTCCCCGGCTTGGCCTTGGCCTCGGCGAGGGCCGCGCGGATGTCGGCGAAGCGTCCGTCCGCCTTGCCGACGAGGATCATCGGCACGGTCGAGAGCAGGCTGATCGGCGCGAACATCGGGACCAGCGACGGCTTTCCCGCGAGATAGGGCGAAACGTAGAGCACGCTGAAGCTGCCCATGACGACGGTGTAGCCGTCGGCCGGCGCGTTGGCCGCCGCCTCCGCGCCGACGAGTCCGCCGGCACCCGGGCGGTTGTCGACGATCACCGTCTGGCCAAGGGTGCGCGACATGCCTTCGCCGACGAGTCTGGATGTCAGGTCGTAATTGCCGCCGGCCGCGAAGGGCGCGATCCAGCGGATCGGCCTCGCAGGATAGGCCTGCGCCTGCGCCGGTGCGCCCGCGGCGCCGACCGTCGACAACGCCAGGCCGCCGGCCAGTAGTGTGCGTCGCGATATCGTCATCTCGAACCTCCCCAATTCCGCTCAGACTGATTGCAATTTCGGAGGAGGCGCGCCACACCGGAAAGACCCGTTCACTCGCTGAGAGAAACCGGATGCCAGAGCATCAGACCCCGCTCATTGCGACGATCGCTGCGGGTCTGATGCTCGCCTTCGTGCTCGGCCTGATCGCCCAGAGGCTGAGGGTTCAGCCCCTGGTTGGCTATCTGCTGGCCGGCGTCCTGGTCGGCCCCTATACGCCGGGCTTCACGGCCGACCCGGCCCTGGCCACGGAACTCGCCGAGATCGGCGTCATCCTGCTCATGTTCGGCGTGGGCCTGCACTTCTCGCTGAAGGATCTGCTGTCGGTCGGACGCATCGCCGTACCCGGGGCCATAGGGCAGATCGCCGTCGCGACGCTGATGGGTGCCGGTCTTTCCTGGGCGCTCGGCTGGCGACCGCTGGCCGGCTTCGTCTTCGGCCTCGCCCTCTCGGTGGCCAGCACGGTCGTGCTCATCCGTGCGCTGCAGGACCGTCACATCCTCGAGACGCAGCGCGGCCGGATTGCCGTCGGCTGGCTGGTGGTCGAGGACCTCGTGATGGTGCTGGCGCTGGTCCTGCTCCCCGCCCTCGCCGTGGCGACGGAAGGCAAGGGCGTACCGCCTGCCCAGATTCTGCTCAGCCTTCTTGCGACGCTTGCCAAGGTTTCGATCTTCGTGGCGATCATGCTGGTCGTCGGGCGGCGCCTCATCCCCTGGCTGATGCACTACACCGCGCATACCGGATCGCGCGAACTGTTCCGACTTGCCGTGTATGCCGTTGCCCTCGGCGTCGCCTACGGAGCGCACTACTTTTTCGGCGTCTCCTTCGCCCTCGGCGCCTTCTTTGCCGGCATGGTGCTGGGCGAGAGCGACCTCAGCCAGCGCGCGGCCGAAGAGGCCATCCCGCTACGCGACGCCTTTGCCGTCCTGTTCTTCGTCTCGGTCGGCATGCTGCTCAACCCGATGGTGTTCGTGGATGCACCGCTTGCTGTGATCGCGACCATCGCGATCATCATCGTCGGCAAGTCGGCCGCCGCCTACCTCATCGTCCGCGCCTTCGGCCACAGCCGCTCGACCGCCTTCACCGTGTCGGCGAGCCTCGCGCAGATCGGCGAATTCTCCTTCATCCTGATCGGTATCGGCATCGGCCTGGACATGGTGCCGAAGGAGGCGCGCGACCTCGTCCTGGCCGGGGCCATCGTGTCGATCATGGCGAACCCGTTCGTCTTCACGCTGCTCGAGCGCCTGGGAACCGACAAGGAGGCCGCGCCGAATGAAAAACCCGCCGCCGCACCCGAGACCGACCTCAAGCCGACGACCCTGACCGGCCATGACATCGTGGTCGGCTACGGTCGCGTCGGCGCACTCGTCGGCGCCGGCCTGAGGGGTGATGGCGCCAAGATGGTCGTCGTCGAAGCGAGCGACGCCGGCGTGGCCCGGGCCCGCAGCGACGGCGCCGAGGTCTTCAGCGGCAACGCCGCCGAACCGGCGATCATCGCGGCGCTCAATCTTGCCGGCGCGCGGCGCCTCTACGTTACGATCCCGGAGGCGTTCGAGGCCGGGCAGATCGTCCAGCAGGCCCGCGCAGCCAATCCCAATCTCGACATCCTGGCGCGAGCACATTCCAGCGCAACGGTGGAGCATTTCGAGAAGCTGGGCGCCAACCTCATCGTGCTGGGCGAGACCGAGATTGCCCATCGCATGCTGGAGCGCGGACGGGCGGACAGCAACGCGGTGTCTTTCTGATCGACCCTGGGCGATCGGCGCCCGCAAGTGCGGGATATGATAGAAGACGGTTCCTGCGTCGGTTTTCTCTGGCGATCCGCCCGGGTGACCCCGCAGTATCCGCCGCGAGAAGGGTTCGAGAGCGAGATGTCCCTGCCCCTGCACCTTGCATTCCTTTTTTGCCTCGCGACCGTGGTGCCGGCGTTTGGGCAGACCCAGACGCTGTCGACGCTCGACTGCACCGGCCCGTTCGCCCGTGACGCCGACGAGCGCAAGCTCGCGCAGGTCTTTGGCGCCGCCAACGTCGAACGCGCCGACATTTCCATCGGCGAAGGCAATACGGAGCCCGGAACCGCGATCTTCGCCAAGGATCCGCTGAGGCGCATCGATATCCTCTGGCACGAGGGCTACGCCCGCCCGAACGTCGTCATCATCCGCAACGGGTCGACCTGGCCGGTGGCAGTAACCGGCCTCGACAAGCCGGTCGCGAACGGCGCCACCCTGGCCGAAATCGAGACCATGAACGGCAAGCCCTTCACCCTCACCGGCTTCGGCTGGGACCTGGGCGGCTATACCAACAGTTGGGACGGCGGCCGCCTCGACAAGCCGGTCGGCGGTTGCAACCTGTCGCTGCGCTTCGAGCCCGCGAGCGATGCGCCCGGCGATGCCCTCGACAGGGTGAACGGCGACGTCGAGTTCCCGTCGACGGACAGCGCCGTACGGCAGACGAAGCCCGTGGTCATCGAGATCGAACTCGGGTGGCCGCAGTAGCGGCTGAACGCAGTAGCGGCTGAATCCGAGAGCTGAATCTGCGAAACTCAACGACCATCTCGGCGATGGTCCGGGGGAGAGGCGAGAGCGTGTCAAAGATGCGTTGGTGGGAGCCGTTGCGGCAGATCGCGGTTGCGGCCGCGACCGGCCGGAAGCCGGCATCGCCCGGGCTGCTCGTGAAGCTTGCGGTCGTTTTCTGCGCCGCCGTCGGCATCTACGACGTGGTGGCGATCATCCTCTTCCTCTCGGGCGGCCCCTATATCGGTCCGCAGCGATGGATTCTATTCCCCGACTTCATGGTCTTTCATGCGGCCGGTCGCGCCATCCTCGAGGGTAAGGCCGGAGCGATCTACAGCCTGTCGGCATTCTCCGACTACCTGAACCTGAATTACGGCGACTACTTCAACGGAAAGCTCATCGACTTCCGCCCCTTCATGTACCCGCCGCACTGGCTGCTCCTGATCCTGCCCTTCGCCTCGGTCGGTGTCGTCGCGGGATACGGGCTCTTCATGGCGGCCACCGGGATGCTGGCAACGGTGCTGGTCGGACGGACCAACTTCTGGATCTGGATGGCCGCGCTGACCTCGCCGGCCGCGCTCTGGACGATGATCGCCGGCCAGAATGCCTTCCTGAACGTCGGGCTGTTCTACGGCGGCATGCGACTCCTCGACCGGTCTCCGCGGATGGCGGGCATTCTGCTGGGTCTGCTCTCCTACAAGCCGCAGCTGTTCGTCCTCATCCCCGTTGCGCTGCTGGCGGCACGCCGGTGGCGGGCCCTGGCCTGGACGATCGGCACGGCCGCCTTCATGACCCTGGTGAGCCTGCTCGCGTTCGGCCCGGCGTTCTGGATCCAGTTCGTCGAGATGGCACGCGAATCGTCGACGCCGCAGTTCACGGAACAGATGTACCGGCATGTCGCGACCTTCATGACGACCATCCAGGCCGCGGCCCGCATCCTGGGCGTTCCGCCCGGTCTCGCGACCGTGGTCCATCTGGCCGGGGCGCTCGCCGCACTGGCCGTCGTCTGGCGGGCCTTCAGCCGCCATCCACTCGGCGACGAAACGACGGCGCTCCTGGCGGTGGCGACGCTCATGGTGTCGCCCTACGTGATCAACTACGACCTGCTCCTGATGATGCCGGCGGCACTGATCGTGTTCCGGCGTCGCGCGGAAGCCGATCTCTATCCGGGCGAACTGCTCTTCTATTTCGGGCTGTGGCTCATTCCCAATATCGGGATCCGGCTCAACGCGAAGGGCATTCCCCTGACACCGATTTTCGTCGCCGGCCTGCTCTTCCTCGCCTGGCAGGCGTCGAAGCGGCGCGCACCCGTCCGACTGCGCGCCGCCTGACGAGCCGCCCGCTCACTGTCCCTTGAAGACCGGCGGGCGCTTCTCGGCGAAGGCGCGCCGTGCTTCCTTGGCGTCCTCGGACCCGTTCAGGATGCCGCCGGCATTCGAGGTGAGGACCATGGTTGTCTCCATCGTACTGTCGAGGGCCGCGCGCATGATGCGCTTGCCGACCCACTGCACGAGCGGCGGTACCTTGATGATGCGGTCGCACAACGCCCGCGTGGTTTTCTCCAGTTTATCCGAGGCCACGAGGTGATTGAGCATGCCCCAGTCGTAGGCGCGCTGGGCGTCGAGCTCGCCGGTATAGGCGAATTCGAGCGCGCGACCGAGGCCGACCATCTTCGGCAGATAGTAGGAGCCGCCGTTCTCGATGATCTGCCCGGCATTGTGGTAGCCGATGAATCGCGTCTTGTCGCAGCCGATGCGGATGTCGCAGTGAAGCGCCATGTCCATGCCCGATCCGACCGCCGGGCCGTTGATCATGGCGATGGTCGGCTTGCGGATCAGCGAGATGTCGCGGTGGAGCTTTGTGAAGCCGTGGAAGAAATGCTGACGCGCGGCATCCGGCCCCTCGTGCGCACCGCGGGCGCCGGGGAAGTCCTCGCCCGTCACCTCTGCCGGCATCTTGGAGCGCAGGTCGGCACCGGCACAGAAGACGCGGCCGACACCGGTGAGCACGATCACGCGGATGTTCGGGTCGTCGTCACCGGCACGCATGTACTCGCCAACCTTGGCGACCGTGCCGTTCTCCTCGGCCGTCCCGACGAGCGCGTTGAGCCGGTCCGGGCGGTTGAACCTGATCCAGAGGATTCCGTTCTCCTCGGGCTCATAAGACAGGTAGTCGACGAGCTTCGGCGCCATGCGTGTTTCCTCCACTGGTGGTTCGGCGGACACGAAGTATCGACCGGCGCAAGGCCACCGTCATGGGTGCCGTTTCGCAAGCGCCTCTCAGATCACGCCTTCGGCCTCCAGGCCCCGCAGGTCGCCGGCGCTCATGCCCAGCAGCGTGCTGTAAACCTCCTCATTATGCTGACCCAAGGCGGGACCGAGCGTGTCGATGCCGCCCGGCGTACCCGTGAGGCGCGGTACGACATTCGGAACCGCGAGTGCGCCGGCGCGCGGGTCTCTCACGCGGGCGATGTTGCCGCGCGACGCATAGTGCGGGTCGAGGAAGATCTCGTCGACCGACGCCACGATCCCGCATGGCACTTCCGCAGCCTCGCAGAGACGGACAGCTTCCTGCTGCGTGTGCTGCTTCGCCCACTCGGCGACCATACCGTCGACCGCGGGACGCTGTCTCTCGCGCCGGGCGATGGTGCCGTAAATGCCGTCGCCGGCTACTTCGGGGCGGCCCATCAGCCCGGCCATGCGCGCGAAGATCTTGTCGTTGGTGCAGGCGATGGCGATCCAGCGCCCGTCGCCGGTCTGGTAGTGGCTGTGCGGACAGACATTGGGCGCCGCCGCGCCCATGCGCTGGCGAATGAAACCCAGCTTGTCGTAGGCCGGCGCCATCTCGTCGAGGATACGAAGGATCGGCTCGTAGAGGCCGATGTCGACCTGCTGACCGCGGCCCGTGGCGTCGCGTGAGCGCAGCGCCATCATCACGCCGAGTGCGCCGTAGAGCCCTGCCATGTAGTCGGCAAGCGTCGCCGAGCCCGGCGTCACGGGCGGCCCACCGGGATCGCCCGCGAGGAAGGAAAGGCCGCCGAAGGCATTGCCAATTCGTCCGAAGCCGGGCTTGTGGCTGTAGGGGCCGGTCTGTCCGTAGCCCGAGACCCGCAGCATCACGAGGCGCGAATTGACGGCACTCAACACGTCCCAGCCGAGGCCCCAGCCTTCCAGGGTGCCCGGCTGGAAGTTCTCGGTCAGCGCATCGGCCTTTGCAACGAGTTGCTTTAGAATCGCCGCGCCCTTGGGCACCTTCAGGTTGAGCGTCACTGACTTCTTGTTGCGCGCTTCCGACAGCCAGACCAGCGTGTCGCCGCACTCGGCTACCGTACCCAGCCGGCGGCACGGATCGCCTACCCTGGGCTGCTCGACCTTGATCACCTCCGCGCCGAACTCCGCCATCAGGGTCGCGCAGTAGGGTGCGGCGATGTAGGTGGCGATGTCGATCACGCGCAACCCGGCGAGCGGCCGGCCGTCGGAAGCCTTCTCAGTCACGATCAGGCGGCCTCGTCTAGCGAGGAGCATTTTCCGCTGACGCGGGTCTGGCGCATGTAGCGGCGGTGGCGGTCGGCGTCGTAGCCGCTGCCGGCGTGCAGCAGGCAGCGATTGTCCCAGAGAACGACCTCTCCCGGCTGCCAGCGGTGATGCCAGACGTGCTCGGGCCGTATGGCCTCCTCGGTCAGTGCGTCGATCAGGGCACGGCCGGCGACCGGGTCCATGCCCTCGATCTCGCGCACGTGGCTGCCGAGGAACAGGTTCTTCGCCCCGGTCGCCGGGTTGGTGCGGACGAGACGCTGCCGCACCGGCGGCAGCGAGGCCGCGAGTTCCGGCGACACGGCATCGGGCGCGACCTTGGAACGCGAATGGACGTAGTCGTGGATGGCGATCAGCGGATCGAGCTCGGCCTTGCGCTGCGGCGACAGCCGCTCGTAGGCGGCGCGCAGGGAGACGAACATCGTGATGCCGCCCTCGGACGGCGTCTCGTAGGCGCACATGATCGAGAGGAACGCCGGCACCGGTTTGAAAGAGGCATCGGAGTGCCACATGTTGTTGCCGGTCAGGAAGATCGTCTTCTTGTGCGAGTTGCCCAGCACCGTGCCGTCCGGCTGGACGTTGCCGATGGTGCCGAAGTATTCGATCTTGCCCACGCTGGTATGGCTGGGCTCCGGATTGCCCAGTTGGCGCGTGAGGGCGAGCTGGCGGTCGTCGTCCATCGTCTGGTCGGGGAAGCAGACGAAGGAGTAGCGATCGATCGCCGCGTTGATCTCCGCGACGAGGTCGGCCGCGAGCGGCCTGCTCACATCGACACCGCGGATGCGGACGCCGAACTCGGGATGGAGTTCTTCGTAGCGAAGTTGGGCCATGGCGCGCGAACCTCCGGGATGCCGTCGGATCGCAGTCTTTCCGATTTGCGGCGAGGGGACCAGCCCGGACGGCGCCCTCAATCCCGCAGGTCGAGCCGTCCCTCCAACTGCAGGAGTCGGACGGCCTGCAAAGACAATATGCTCAGCGCGTCGCGGATTTCGCCGGCCTCGACCATGCGGAAGGCCTCCGCCAGCGGTACGCGCTTCACCACGAGTTCCTCCGTGGCTTCCGGCTCCGCTTCGCCCGGCGTCAGCCCCCAGGCCAGATAGGCGACGGCGCGCTCGTCGGAAACGGAATTGGAGAGATCGGCTTCCAGGATCTTCAGCCAGCGACGCGCCACGAGCCCGGTCTCCTCGCGCAGCTCGCGCGCCGCCGAGTCCAGCGGATCGATTCCGTGCGCCCCCCCACCCTCGGGGATTTCCCAGCTGTAGGCGTCGAGTGGGAACCGGTACTGCCCCACCAGATAGGTATGGAGGTCGGCATCCACCGGCACGACCCCGATGGCGAGGTTCTTGTAGTGGACGAGCCCGTAGATGCCCGACGTCAGGGACGGCGTCAGCACCTCGTGATGGGTGAGCCGGATCCACGGATTCTCATAAACCTCCTTCTGGGAAAGGATGGTCCAGGGGCCCTTCTTGGTGGTCGTCATCGTGATCTTTCCAGGTCTCCAGACTGCATCGCGGAGCGACCACGGTCGGCCCGGCCGGCAGTGTCCCACCGAACCGGTCGGCGGCGCCATCGCGACAAATACGATCCCCGCGACTTTTCTTCCTCTCGGAACTCTTCAAAATGTCGACGAATTTTGCCTTAGTTGCGGATCATGGTCCCTGCGGGGCGCTTTGGGGCCGCCGGAGAAGCCGGGCGGCGGGCAATCAGGGAGGCGGGCGATGAAAAGACGTGTGCTGACGCAGGCGCTGTTGATGGGACTCGTGGCACGGGGTGTCCCCGCCTTCGCCGCCAATCCGCTGCCGGCACTGCAGGAGACGCCGGGTCTGCTGGACAAGGTGAAGTCGGGCGCCCTGCCGCCGATCGACAAGCGACTTCCGAAGCAGCCGCGCGTCATCGAGAGTTTCTCGGGTGCCGACGGGTTCGGCCGCCATGGCGGCCAGCTCAACATGCTGGTCGCGGCAACGCGCGATACCCGCCTGATGACGATCTACAGCTACACCCGCCTGATCGTCTACGACGACAAGTTCAAGCTGCACCCCGACATCCTGGAGAGCTACGAGATCAAGGAGGGCCGCGAGTTCACCTTCAAGCTCCGCGCCGGCCACAAATGGTCGGACGGCCATCCCTTCACGACCGAGGACTTCCGCTTCTTCTGGGAGGACGTCGCCAATAACAAGGACCTCTCGCCGAACGGTCCTTCGGTCGAACTCCTGGTCGAGGGCAAGCCGCCCAAGGTGGAGATCATCGACGAGGTGACGATCCGCTACAGCTGGGACAAGCCCAATCCCGACTTCATCGAGAGCCAAGCGCGCGCCGCGCCGTTGTTCCTGTTCCGCCCTGCGCATTACATGAAGACGCTGCACGGCAAGTACACGGACGAGGAGGAGATCCTCAAGCGCTACAAGGGCAGCCGCTGGGCCAACGTCTACAAGCGCCAGGATGCGATGTACGGCAATAGCAACGTCGACCTGCCGACGCTCAACCCGTGGGTCCTGACCACGGTGCCGCCGGCCCAGCGCTTCGTCTTCGTGCGCAACCCCTATTTCCACCGCATCGACAGCAAGGGCAAGCAACTGCCCTACATCAACGACGTGATCATGACCGTGGTCGCGGCCAACCTGATCCCGGCCAAGGCGGGCTTGGGCGAATCGGACCTGCAGCCGCGCTATCTCGGACTGCGCGACTACACCTTCCTGCGCGACGCCGCCAAGACGTCGGGCATCAAGGCGTTCCTCTGGGAGAAGGGCTCGGGCTCGGAGGTCGCCTTCTATCCCAACATGAACGCCAATGACGAGACCTGGCGCAAGCTCAACCGCGACGTCCGCTTCCGCCGAGCCCTGTCGCTGGCCATCAACCGCGACGAGCTGAGCGACGTCGTCTACAGTGGATTGGCCAAGCCTTCCGCCAACACGATCATGCCGCGCTCGCCGCTGTTCAAGCCGGAATACGCGACCAAGTGGGCGACCCACGACGTGAAGGCCGCCAACAAGCTGCTGGACGAGATCGGGCTGACCAAGAAGGGCAGCGACGGCATCCGCCTGCTGCCCAACGGCCAGCCCGCGATGTTCGTGATCGAGCATTCGAGCGAGAAGGCCGACGAGGTCGACAACATGACCCTGGTCATCGACCAGTGGAAGAAGATCGGCATCAAGGCGCTGCTGAAACCCCAGACCACGGACAATTTCCGTCTTCGCACGACGTCCGGCGAGGCGATCATGACCGCCTATGCGGGCGTGACCACGGCTGCGCCGACCGTCGACACAAGCCCGCGCGAGTTCACGCCGGTGATGCAGGGCGGGCTGCAATGGCCGAAATGGGGCCTCTACGTCGAATCCAAGGGCAAGCAGGGCGAACCCTGCGACATGGAGGTCGGCAAGGAACTGCTCGGGCTGCTCCAGAAGTGGGAGACGTCCGTGGACGCCGCGGAGAAGCGCAAGGCCTGGGAAGCGATCCTCGCGCTGAACGCCGACCAGGTCTTCTCGATCGGCACGGTGAACGAGGTGCGCCAGCCGGTCACGGTCGGGAAGAAGGTGCGCAACGTGCCGGAGAAGGGCTATTGGGCCTGGGATCCGGGCGGATACATCGGGCTCTATGAGCCCGACACGTTCTGGATCGCCGGCTAGCGATCCAGAACGCGGCAGGAGGCGCCCCGGCAACTCGCCGGGGCTCGCCTCCCGTGGCGCCTACATGAGATCGCCGTGCCCGAACAGCGCGGTGCCGTTCAGGCGATCGAGGAGGATCGCCTGTTCGGCGGTCGTCGGATCCCCGTCCGTGTTCCAGAAAAGCCATCCATCGGCGGGGCTGGCCACGAACACCACCAGGACCGTGCCGGACGCCATGGCCGCGGACGCGGCGGCCGTGACGGCGGAGAAATCATTCTGAGCCGAGGTCGTCTCGGCATAGGCGGACAAGGGCAGCCCGCCGACCCCGATCGTCGAGAGGTCGATCCTGTCCACCCCGGAGACGAAATCCGCCACCACGTCGTAGGCCAGGACCGGCGTAACGGTCGCAGGACTGTCGTTCGAACCGAAGACGAAAACGTCTGCCCCCGTGCCGCCGGTAAGCCGGTCGGCGCCAAGCCCACCTACTAGCGTATCGTTGCCGGCCTTGCCGTAAAGCAGGTCGTTCCCAATGCCGCCATCCAGGCGGTTGGCACTGTCATTGCCGTCCAGCCGGTTCGCCAGTGCATTGCCCGTGCCGTCGATCGCCGCCGTGTCGCTCAGGACAAGACGCTCGATCTCGTCATCCAGCGTCCACGAGAGCGATGCCACGACCCGGTCATAGCCCCCGTCGGCCAGTTCCACCGTCTCATCGCCCACGTCGTCGACGTAGAAGATGTCGTCGTCCGTGCCTCCGGTTAGCGTGTCGGCCCCCTGGCTGCCGTTGAGGCGGTCGGCGCCGCCTCCACCCACCAGCGCATCGTCGCCGCCATCGCCGCGGAGGCGGTCGCCAGCGGCGCCGCCGGTCAGGCTGTCGGCCCCCGACGTGCCGTAGGCGATCAGCAAGGTGCCCGTGCCCAGACCGCCGGCATCAACCTCCAGGGCGGTAGCCGGCTTGGCAGTGAGCACGATCTGGGGGCCGAAGGCGGCCTCGGCGTTGCCGGCCAGCACCACCGACTGAACCCCGCCGCCGCTCAGAACGAGCTTCTCCAGATGAGAGAGGCCCACCAGCTCGGCATCGATCAGCGCTGAAGGATACTTCAGGGTAAGAGTGTCGACTCCGTCCAGCCCGTCAGCCCAGCGCACCGGATCCGTGAACTCGGCGTGGCTGGTGTAGAGGAAGCGATCGTTGCCCACGGTGCCACTGCGCAGCCGCAGGTCGATGGTGATATCCAGCGTGGCGGGATCGGAGCTCAGCGCGCCTTCGCTCGCGGTAGCGGTCAGGCTGTGGGCGCCGGCGGCCAGTGCAACCGAAGCGATCTGCCACGCACCCGTCGTCGCATGGGCGGTTGTGCTTCCCAGCACCGTCGCGCCTTCGCGAAGCGTGACCAGCACGCCCGGGTCGGCGACACCGGCGAAGCCCGGCGCCACGATGCCGGTGATGCCGTCGTTCGTGGAGGGACCATTGTCCGAGCCCGCCGCCAGCGCAAGACTCGGCACCGTCAGTACCGGCGCCTCCAGGTCGAAGACCACCGCGGCGCTGTTGCCGACGTTACCGGCGAGGTCGGTCGCGCGGGCGACGAGGCTGTGGTTGCCCAGGCCGTCGAGGGTGACGGTGGTCGACCAGGCGCCGCCGCCACCGACGCTGGCGGTAGCGATCGGGGCGACGCCGCCATTGTCGTAGATCTCGACCGTGCTGCCGGGGTTGGCATCGGTCAGCGTGCCGCTGACCGTCTGGCCGGCCAGGTGCACGGTTCCACCCGCCGAGCCGATGGCGAGCGCGGGCACCGTGGTGTCCACCTTGACCACCAGCGCGACCGAACCGCTGGAAGTGTTCAGCGAGGCGTTGGTCGCGGTGGCGGTGAAGCGATGCGTGCCGTCGGCGAGCAGGCCGGTATCGATGCTCCACGCGCCGGTGGTCGCGTCCGACTGGACCTGCCCGACGAGCGTCGTACCGTCCTTCAGCGTCACCCGCACATCGGGTGCCGCGAGGCCGGTGATGGTCAGCGTGGTCGTGGACGTGACGTTGTCGGTATCGGAGGCGCCGCTGTCCTGCACGGCCGCGATGTCGAGGCCGGTCGGCGCGTCGGAGGCGATATTGTCCGGCAAGAAGAACAGGCTTTCCGGAAGCGAGCCCTGGGTGGTGACACTTTCAATGTCGACCAGGAGGTGTGTCCCGGCGGCGGTGCCGTCGGTCACCCACAATTCCGATCCGTGAGCTTCGTCAGAGGCACGGAAGACCGCCGTCCCGTTTCCGAGCGAGGTGACCTCGTAGATCTGGCTGCCCGAGGGGCCGGCATAGATGTCCTTCAGAAGGCCGGTGCCGGCCACGGTGCCGTCGGTCACCCAAAGTTCGCGGCCATGGCTGTCGTCCAAGGCGGTAAACACGACCTTGCCGTTGCCCAGCGAGGCCAGGTTATCGACGTAGCTGCTGAGCGAGCCGGCCCTGATATCCATCAGCAGGCTGGTGCCGGCCGTGGTGCCGTCGGTCACCCACAGCTCGCTGCCGGTGGCTTCCGGGTCGGTACCGCTGGCGACGAGCACCGCGCGCCCTCCGCCGAGCGCGGCGATGCCGCCGGTCGCGCCGTTGCCCACCCCGGGGGCGATGTCCTTGAGCAGGGTGGTGCCCGCGCTGGTACCATCGGTTACCCAGAATTCGTTGCCGTGGCTGGGATCGTTCGCCACGAACAGCGCCGAGCCGTTGCCGAGCGCGGTGAATGAGTTCGCGCCGCTGGCAGTACTGCCGGGGTTGATATCCTTCAACAGGGCGGTTCCAGCCGTGGTGCCATCCGTGACCCAGAGCTCGAAGCCGTTGGTGCCGTCGTCTGCGCTGAACAGCAACCGGCCGCCACCGATCGCGACCATGCCAAAGGAATAGCTGTTCGCCGCACCGGGATTGATGTCCTTCAGCAGGCTGGTGCCGGCCGCGGTGCCATCGGTGATCCACAATTCGTTGCCGTGGCTGGCATCGGTGGCAGTGAAAACCACGGTATCGCTGTCCAGCGCCACGAAGCCGTAGGCGTCGCCCGATCCGACGCCGACGTAGATGTCCTTCAGCAGGACGGTGCCGGCCGCCGTGCCATCCGTTACCCAGAGCTCGAAGTCGTTGGTGCCGTCGTCGGCGCGGAACAAGGCGCTGCCATTGTCCATGGCGAAGAAGCCGGAGGCGTAACTGTGGCCGGTGCCGGGATTGATGTCCTTCAGGAGGCTGGTACCTGCGGCGGTGCCGTCGCTGACCCAGATCTCGTACCCGTGGTCGGCATCGCTGCTTTGGAAGACCCGCAGGCCGCCGCTGAGCTGAACCGCGTCGGGATAGCTGGTCGTCGTGGGGGCCAGTTCGCGGGTGCCGGCTGCCGTGCCGTCAGTGATCCAGATCGCCGGACCGCTCGCGCCGTTCGCCACGAAAAGCGCCTCGCCGCCGCTCGCGCTGAAGCCGCGCGGCGTGGAACTGCCGATGGATTGGGTATTGACGTCCGCCACCAGGACCGTGCCGGCCACCGTACCGTCGGTGACCCAGAGTTCCCGGCCATGAACACCATCGTCGACACTGAAGGCGACGGTGCCGTCGCCGCGCGCCATGAACCCCTCGGGCGACCCGCCATTCGCCCCGACGATGAAGTCGAAAAGCAGACCGGTGCCGGCGGCGGTGCCGTCGGTCACCCAGAGCTCGGCGCCATTCACCCTGTCGTCGCCGCGGAACACTGCCAGCCCGTTGCCGAGCGCGGTGAGCTCCGCCACGGAAGGGTAATAGGGGTCGTCGCCGACCGTGTTGACATCCATCACCAGGCTGGTCCCGACGGCTGTGCCGTCGGTCACCCAAAGCTCGTCGCCATTGATGCCGTCATTGGCAGTGAACACCATGCGGCCGTCACCCAGCGCGGCCAGGTCGCTCGGACTGCTGCTTCCCGTACCAGGGCGGATGTCCGTGACCAGACTGGTCCCCGCCGTGGTGCCGTCGGTGACCCAGAGTTCAGTGCCGCTGGTGCCATCGCTGGCGCTGAACAGCACCCGGCCATCCCCGAGCGCGGTGAAGAGCCTGGGTTGGCCGCTGCCGCTGCCGGGACGGATCTCCTTAAGCAGGCTGGTGCCGACCTCGCTCCCATCGGTGATCCACAATTCGATGCCGGTGCCGCCGTTGGCACTGAAAAGGACGCGGCCATCGCCGAGCGCAGCGAAATTGGCCGGCGAACTGCTGCTCGCCCCGGCGCGAATGTCGACCAGCCGGCTGGTGCCGGCGGTGGTGCCGTCGGTCACCCACAGTTCGGTCCCCGCCGTCCCGTCATTGCCGGCAAACAACGCCCGGCCATCGCCCAGGGCGAAGATCGCAGTGACTGCGCTGGAAGTGGCGCCCGCCTGGAGGTCGGCCACCAGGCTGGTGCCCGCAGCGGTGCCATCGGTGACCCACAGCTCCCGGCCATGTGTCACATCGTCGGCCTGGAACAGCGCCCGACCGTCACCCAGGGCAGTGAGGTTTCTGATGACGGAACCGTCGAGACCGGGAGCGATGTCGGCCACCAGATAGGTGCCGCCCGTGCTGCCGTCGGTCACCCAGAGTTCGCTGCCGGCCGTGTCGTCGGCGCCGACGAAGACCGCCCGGCCATTGCCGATCAGAGTAAAATCGCCGGGATACCCGCCGTCAGGGCCCGCGACGAGTTCCGCAACGAGCGTGGTGCCGCCCGACGTGCCATCGGAGGACCAGAGTTCATGCCCGGTGTCGCCGTCATCGGCGGTGAACAGGATACGACCGGCCATCCAAAGCTCCTCCACTCACGCTACGCACAAGCAACGCACAAATTTTCTGTATAATGACTGCAGTTTTCTCGCCAGCTAAAAGCACGGCCTGCATTTCTTTTTTTCAACGTATCAGCAAATTGAGCACGAGATCATGTCTGTAGCGGCCGTTCAGATACAAAGCGAAGGCGACAGCGCGCCGCCCTATCGGGTAAACGCCTCGCCCGGCCTGGCCGGCTGGCTGCGCCAGCATGATCTCGCCCTGGCGATCACGACCTACCAGATCGGCAAGCTGTTCCTGGTCGGTGCGCCGGAGGCCGACCGGCTCAATGTCACGGAACGGACCTTCGAGCGCTGCCTGGGCGTGGCGATCCAGCGCGACAATCTCTACCTCGCCGGGCTGAACGCTTTGTACCGATTCACCAACGTCGTGCCGGCCGGCCAGGAGCTGGAAGGTCACGACGCGGTTTATGTGCCGCAGGTCGCGTGGTTCACCGGCGATGTCTTCGCCCACGATGTCGGTGTCCTGCCGGACGGCCGGCCGGTCTTCGTCAACACCCTGTTCAGCTGCCTCGCGACGGTCGACGAGGCCAGCAGCTTCCGCCCGGTCTGGACGCCGCCCTTCATCAACCAGCTGGCGCCCCAGGACCGCTGCCACCTGAACGGCGTGGCAATGGAGGAAACCACCGGACTGCCGGCCTACATGACCGCGGCGGCACCGACCGATACACCGCGCGGCTGGTCCGACCAGCGTGTCGGCAACGGGGTCGTGTTGGACGTCGCGCGTGGCGAGACGATCTGCCGGGGGCTGACGATGCCGCACTCACCACGGCTGCACCAGGGCAAGCTCTATGTGCTGAATGCCGGGACCGGGGAACTCGGGCTGGTCGAGCCCGAGGCCGGCCGCTTCACGCCGCTCGCCTTCCTGCCGGGCTTCGCCCGCGGCCTCGCCTTTCGCGACGGCCATGCCCTTGTCGGCCTGTCACTGCCGCGCACCCACAAGGTGTTCACCGGGTTGCCGCTGGAGGATCGTCTCAAGGCCGAAGGTCGCGAGCCCGAATGCGCGGTCGTCGTGGTCGAACTCGCCAGCGGCAAGGTCGTGCACTGGCTCCGGCTCGGCGGGGTGGTCCGCGAACTCTACGACATCGCGCTCCTGCCCGGTCATCGGCGCCCGATGCTGGTGGGGCTTGCGCAGGGGCAGATCAATCGTCTGATCACGCGCGGCCGGCCGTTGCCTTTGGCCGACCTGGCGCCGCGACCATGAGCGGCACCAGATTGCACCGCCCACCGGAGCGGAGGGCTCACTGCGGCTTGAGCGGGCCCTCGAACAGGCAGTAGCCATCGAGCATGATCTTGGCGTCGCCCGGCTTGACCGAGCCCACGACGTCCATCTTGTTGCCGCCGCCGACGATGGTGGTCGTCTTGAACTTCATGTCAGGACCCAGCTTCGCCTTGAAGCCGCGCTCCGGGCGGCCTTCCTGCTGGAACCAGCCATCCACATCCGTGCCGACGACGGTGACCTTGATCACCATCTTGTAGGTCGGGCACTTGCCGCTGCCCGGCACGTTCAACCCGTAGCCCGTCCAGGTCCACACGGCCGGCTCGGCAGAAGCGGGCAGCGCCGGAAGAAGAGCGACCAAGGCGGCCACGGCGACTTTTTTCAGCATCGACATTCCCTCACCGGAAGGTGGCAACGAACAGGCAATCACTGTTCCCACTGTAGCCAATTTCGATGTCGAAATCGTGCCCATTTGAAGGCACCGGTCCCGTCATCGCGGGTGCTTCTTCTTCGTCGCCTTGCCTGGCTTTCGCCCTGGACCGGCCTTTGCCGGAGCGGTCTTGGAGGCGAGCGCGGTCTGCAGTGCCTTCTCCGCCTCCCGGATCTTGGCCTCCCGCCTGGAGTCCTCCGCCGGCAGGTTGCGCGCGAAACTCAGACGGGCCTCGGCCCGTTGCAGGAACATCGCCTTCTTGGTTTCGGAAATCGGCTGGCCCATGAACTCTCCTGCCGGAACCCGGCATCACTTGCGCGGCGGCACCTTACCGCTTTTCCGGTCGGCGGGGGGCACGGCGACCTCCGAACTGCCCTCGTCCTTGGGACGATCCACCGTGGGTTCCAGCCCGTAGCGGCCACCCTTCTCCTTGTCCTCGCGCTCGTAACCCGGTCCCTCCTCCGCCTCGGCGCCATAGACGCCGGTCTTCCGCCTCTCCTCACGGAGCGCATCCCTGGCCTGTCCGGTCCCGCTGTAACTGGTCGAGGCCTCGTTCGGGTCGGGCTTCTGGGGCATGCTGGTCATGTAAGTCTCCGTCGGCATGGTGGATCCGGCTCGGTGAACGCGCTCCCCCCGCCGACGGATGCCGGGAAAGACCAGGGCCCGCAGGGCTTGACTCATCTCAATTGCGGCGGCGGCAGGCGCCCCTATTCTCCTCGCGTGGAAGGATGCCCTCGATGACCAACGTGACGAAGCTCCGCGCCCCGCCAACGGTGCCCGAACTCGACCGCCCGGCGCACTCGGTCCCGGCCGACGATCTCGTTGCCGCCGGCAAGCGCCTGCGCGACACGGTTTCGCGCGCGAGCCAGGGCACCTGGAAGCGCCCGAAGGACCGTCGCGATCCGCTGGAGATTCTCCAGGCCTCCGACGAGGGGCGCCAGATCGGTCTGTTGCCGATCCGCTACGGCCGCATGCTGCAATCGCCCTTCACGTTCTATCGGGGGGCGGCCGCGATCATGGCCGCCGACCTTGCGGCCGCTCCCTCGACGGGGGTTCACGTGCAGGCCTGCGGCGACTGCCACCTTCTGAACTTCGGCGGCTTCGCCACGCCGGAACGCAGCATCAACTTCGACATCAACGACTTCGACGAGACACTGCCGGCGCCCTGGGAATGGGACCTCAAGCGCCTGGTCGCCTCGTTCGTGCTGGCGGCGCGATCGAACGGCCTGTCGGAAGCGGCGGGCCGGGAGGCGGCCCAGGCGGCGGCACGGAGCTACCGCGAGCGCCTGCGCGAGGTCGCCGAAATGAGCCCGCTGGAGGCTTGGTACACGAAAATTGGACTGGAGGAGTTGTTCAGCCTGACCGACGACCCGCAGATCCGCAAGCGCGTGCAGCGCCGGGTCGAGGCAGCACAGGAGGAGCGCTCTGCCGACGTCGATTTTCCCAAGCTGGCGGAAATGGTCGGCGGTCAGGTCCAGATCAAGGACCAGCCTCCCCTGATCTTCCACCCGGAGGCGGCGCGCGCGGAAGGCTTCCGGGAAGCGGTGGACAAGGCGTTTGCCGGCTACCGCGACACGCTGCCCGACGACCGCAAGGCGCTGCTCGACCGCTATCGCTTGGTCGACGTCGCCATGAAGGTAGTCGGCATCGGCAGCGTCGGCCGCTACTGCTCGATCGGCCTCCTGATGTCGTCCTCGAACCAGCCGCTATTCCTGCAGTTCAAGGAGGCCGTGCCTTCGGTGCTCGAGCCCCATGTCGGCAAGAGCGGTTACGACCATGCCGGGCAACGCGTCGTCCAAGGCCAACGCCTGATGCAGTCGTCTTCGGACATCTTCCTGGGCTGGACGACGGGACTGCGGGGCAACGATCTCTACGTTCGCCAGCTTCGTGACGCCAAGATCAAGCCGCTGGTCGAGACCTTCGATCGCAAGATGCTGGTGCTCTTCGGCAAGGCCTGCGGCTGGGCGCTGGCGCGGGCGCACGGGAGAGCCAGCCATCCCTGGGTCATCGCGGGCTACCTCGGCACGAGCGAGGCATTCGACGAGGCCATGGCGAAGTTCGCGGTGAGCTACGCCGACCAGACCGAGCGTGACCACGCCCATCTGAAGGCGGCGGTCGCCGCCGGAAAGATCAAGGTCCATCTCGAGGAAGATCGATAGACAGACGGGCGCCGGCGATGCCGTTCGACATCGACCAATACCCCCTGCTCGCGATCTTCGCGGCGAGCCTGGTGCTGATCCTCGGCGCCGGCGAAGTGGGCCATTGGCTCGGCGTGCGGGCGGCCCGCACGGGCGCGGCCGCGGTGTCGACTCTCGAGGGCGCCATCCTCGGCCTGCTGGCGCTCATGATCGGGTTCACCTTCTCGATGGCGCTGTCGCGCTACGAAGCGCGGCGCGACGGGGCCGTGACCGAGGCCGCCGCGATCGGCACGACGGCGCTGCGCGCCCGCCTGCTGCCGGCACCGCACGACCGCGACTCCGTGAAACTGCTGCGCGAGTACGTCCAGATCCGCCTCGATCTCACCCGCGCGCCGGTCAGCCGTGACACGTTCGACCGGGCGATCGCACGGTCGAACCTGCTGCAGGAAGCGCTCTGGCGGCAGGCGCAGGCAGTGGCGGCGAAGGACAACGGGATGGTGCCGACGGGCCTCTTCATCCAGTCGCTGAACGAGATGATCGACGACCAGGAGAAGCGCCTGGCGGCGATGTCCAACCGCCTGCCCCTCGTCGTCATCGCCGCCCTCTACGCCATGTCGATCATGGGCATCGGCTTCGCCGGCTATGGCAGCGGCGTCGAATCGAAGCGGACGCGGGTGCCCGTGCTCGTCACCGGCGTCCTCGTGGCGGGGATGGTGCTACTCATCCAGGACATCGATCGGCCGGGCGCCGGTTTCATCCGGGTGAGCCAGCAGCCGCTGACCAACGCGGCCGCCGCGATCGACGCCTTCCCCGCCGCCGTGCCGTGACCGAGCCCAAAACCCTGACGCGCGGGCGGCTGCGCACGCCCCGGGCGGCCGCCGTCGCCGGCATCCTGTTCTCTGGCCTGCTGACCCTCGCCTTCCTGCTGTTCCTGTCGGCGGTCCCGCGGGACTCAGCCGAGCACGGCACGTGGCTGACCACCGGGCTCGACCGGGTCGTGCTGGCGATCAACCTGATCCCGTTCGCCGGTGTCGCCTTCCTGTGGTTCATCGGCGTGGTGCGCGACCGTCTGGCCGAGGCGGAGGATCGCCTGTTCGCAACGGTCTTCCTGGGCAGCGGGCTTCTGTTCCTCGCCATGATGTTCGTGGCCACCGCGGTGTTCGGGGCCATCGTCCTCGTCCATGTGGCTCATCCCGAGGCGCTTCGGGACTCGCCCGCCTTCGCCCTGGCGCGGGCCTTCGCCTACACGCTGGTCAACGTCTATGCGATCCGGATGGCGGGCATCTTCATGCTGATCACCTCGACGATCGCACTGCGCACCGCCTTCATCGCGCGATGGATGGCGGTGCCCGGCTTCGCGATGGGACTGTTCCTGCTGTTCGCGAGCCAGTGGTTCGCCTGGAGCTTCCTCGTCTTCCCGCTGTGGGCCCTGCTGATCAGCGTGTATCTGCTCGTCACCAGCCTCGCTCAGGATGCCGAAGGACGGCGTACGGCGACCAACGTGCCGTAGCCGGCCGCCGCACAGCACGCCGCCAGGACGGCATAGAGGAGGGCGAAGAGGTCGTTCTTCACCAGCCCCAACCACAGCGCGAGAGCCGCGAACACCACGGCGAGAGCCATGGCGGTCCACCATACGAGGCGCACGCCCAGCCGCAGTTTCTGCACGCGCGCCTGCGCCGCGGGCTTCCCGGCCTCCGCCTCGGGAGGTGCTGAAGGTTCGTCCATGGGCCTCAACGGGCGAGTACGGCAGAGGCTGCATCCCGCGTTACGGCCTCCGTGCTCTCTTCCCGGCGTCCGGTGGGAACGGCTACGCTCCGGCGGACACAGGCCACGTCGCTCCCCGAATGCACCAGGCACCCCACCCATGATCCAATCGCGCCTCCTGATCGTCTCCGTATGGCTCGCTGCCACTCTCGCAAGCGCCGCCCCCAGCCTCGCCCAACGGCCGGAGCCGGTACGGATCGGTGGATTTGGCATCGACGCGACCGAAGTGACGATCGGCCAGTTTCGCGCCTTCGCCCGTGCCACCTCCTCGACGACGGCGGCCGAGCGCGAGGGCGGTGGCTTCGAATACACCGGCGGGTGGACGCGGCGGCAGGGCTGGACCTACGAGCGTCCGCAAGGCCAGCCCGGCCAGGATTCCGAGCCCGCCGTGCATGTGACCTGGGCGGAGGCCGATGCCTATTGCCGGCATGTCGGCGGCCGTCTGCCGACCCTCGCCGAGTGGCGAAGCGCCGCCTACACCGAGCAGCGCGACCGGCCGACCGACGGCTATGTCCGGGGACAGACCTACCAATATCCGGTGGGCGACGCGCCCGACGGCATGAACAACAACCGCCGGGCGCACGTCCCCGTCGCGACCACGAAGCGCGGCATCAACGGCCTCTACGACATGGGCGCCAATGTCTGGGAGTGGCTGGCGGACCGTCGCGGCGACGAGGCCCTCACAGCGGGCGGGTCCTGGTGGTACGGCCCCGCCCAGGCCCGCGCCGACGGGGCCCAGTGGAAGGCCGCCGGCTTCTATGCCCTCTATATTGGGTTCCGCTGCGCCTACGATACCAAGGGTTGACGCCGACCCCGGAATCGCGCCCGGGCAAAAGTCGTTTCGAACGTTTCGCTTGATTCGTTTATTTCGGTTGCGACCCCCCGGCAAGGCTGTCTCTTGGGGGAACTATCGTGGGCAGTGGCGGCCACGCGAAACCGTGTCTGTCGCTACGTGGATTCCTCTGGCCGGCGACTTGCCGCCGCGCCCCCGCCTGGGGTGAGGCCGTTTACTCGAACACATACGGCTCCAGCGTGGCCTGCGCCTCGGTGCGGAGGCGATGCCATTTCGCCGGGCCGCCGTAATAGGCGAGGCTGCCGGGCTCGGCCTTGCCGTCGCCGTTGTAGTAGCTGAGGCAGTCGCGCAGCGGCGCGGTGAGGAGATCCGCTTCGCGGCAATGCTGCGCATAGGCTTCTTCGGGTTCCCTCTTTATGTCGACGACGGTTGCCCCACGCTGCTTCATGGTCTGGAGCATCCAGACCACGTAGTCGGTGTGGCCTTCGAGGCCCCGCGTGAAGTTGAACTGACCGCCACCGCCCTGCGGGCCCGACATGATGAAGAGGTTGGGGAATCCATGGCTGTGCAGGCCGAGGAAGGTGCGTACGCCCTCCTTGCGCCACCGGTCGCGCAACGTATGGCCGTCGCGTCCGACGATCATGTTGAAGGTACCCGTCGCCATCCATTCGAAGCCGGTGGCGTAGATCAGGACGTCGAGTTCGTACTCGACACCGTCATGCACGACGCCCCTGGGCGTGATCTTCCTCACGCCGAGAGGCGCAGTATCGACCAGGTGCACATGCGGCAGGTTGAAGGCCGGCAGGTATTCGTCGTGGAACGTCGGCCGCTTGCAGCCGTAGGGATAATAGGGCTTCAGGGCCGCGGCGGTTTTGGGATCCTTGACGACGGCGTCCACGCGCGCCCGGATCTGCTCCATGATCCGGAAATTGGTATTGAGCTGCGCCTGGATCATTTCCTCCGGGGAGAGCGGGCGCTCGTAGACCTTGCGCTCCTTCACCTGGGCGACACGTCCGGCGAGGAAGTCGTCATTGCCCTGCAGGGCGGTGCGGCCCGAGGAAATGGTGGCAAGGCGCTCGCGCCGCGCCCTGGCCCAGCCCGGCTCCTTCGACCAGCCGTCGATCTCCTCCTGCGTGGTGGCGCGCTGGTCGCGCACGTCGATGGTCGAGGGCGTGCGCTGGAAGACGTAGAGCTCCTTGACCACCTTGGCGATCTCGGGAACGACCTGCACGGCCGTGGCGCCGGTGCCGATGATGCCGACGCGCTTGCCTTCGAGGTCGTAGGTGTAGTCCCAGCGAGACGTGTGGAACGCCTTTCCCGCGAAGCTGTCCATGCCCTCGATGCGTGCGAGCTTCGGCGTGGTCAGGATGCCGTTGGCGAGAACCACGTAGCGCGCCCGCATGCGGTCGCCGCGGTCGGTCTCGATCGTCCAGCGGGCGCTGCTCTCGTCCCAGGTGGTCTTCTCGACCGTGGTATGGAACAGGCAGCGTTCGTAGAAGCCGTGGCGCTCGGCCATGGTCTGGCAATATTCGAGGATCTCGAACCCCGAAGCGAACTTCATGCTGGGGTAGTAGCCCATCTCCTCCAGCAGGGGCAGGTACGAATAGGATTCGACGTCGCACGCGATGCCCGGGTAGCGGTTCCAGTACCAGGTGCCGCCGACATCGCCCCCCTTCTCGCAGAAGCGCACGTCCGTGAAGCCCGCTGCCTTCAGCTTGTACCAGAGCACCAACGCGCCGAAGCCGGCGCCGATGACCAGGATCTCGCATTCGTCGTCGAGGGCATCGCGCGGCACGGGCGGGGCCGAGTAGGCATCCTCGAGATACTTCGCGAACTCGCCTTCCATCGCCATGTAGTCGGCCGCGCCCCGCCGCGCCTCCTTGTTGGCGCGATACCTGGCCTGCTCCTCGGCGTTGAATTTCGCGCCCGGAGGCGCATCCGGAAGGGTCTTCAGCGCCAGATCGGCCACCGGCGAATAGCCCTTGCCGGCAATCTTCTCCGTCGCCTTCGCGGCACGCGTATTGAATGTCTTCCGCCCGGTTGCGGGGTCGATCCGTATCGAGATGGTCATGCCCGTTATTCTGTTCTGCCTTGTTTGCAAAACCTGAACAGACCCACCAACCTCTGTCAAACTTCAGGCGTCATGACGGGCCCGCGCCGTTTCGCGGACCATCAAGCCCGTCACGGACGCTGGCGCAGCGCCGTCACCATGACCAGCGCGGCGACCGCCTGCAGCGCCGCCGTCATGCCCAGCGCCCAGCTGTAGCCGTCGGGATCCCAACCGCCCGAAGCGGTGCGCGGCCAGAGATCAAGGACCCAGCCGACCGCGGCCTGGACCGCAAAGGCCAGCCCCAGTGCCACCGTGTTGGTCGCCGTCGACACCCGGCCGGTCAGGTCGGGCGGGAACATCTGGTTGACCACGACGTAGCCCACCGAGCCGGCGGCGCTGAACAGCGCCATGGCGAGGAACAGTGCCAGCACGACCGCGTACCCTCGGGGCTGCAGCATCAGGCCGACCTGCACCGCGACCACGGCAACCAGCGCGACGATGGGCACGATCACGGTGGGCAGGCCAAGCCGTTCGGCGCGGCTGGCGGCGCTGCCGGTCAGGACGCTGCCCGCGATCATCGCCAGCGTGTAGAGGAACAGCACGCCGGCCCGCGTCGCCCCGTCCATGCCGGCGACGTCGCGCAGCCACGGTCCGGCCCACAGGCCGAGATAGGCGAAGTTGAAGGTCGAGATGGTGGCGACCGCCGGGCCGAAACGCCAGAAGGTCGGCGAGGCCAGAATGCGCGCGCTCGAGGCGAGGTAGCCCCCGAGAGTCGGCGCCGGTCCCGGCGCGCGCGGCTTGTCGGGCACCGACACGAAGATCCAGAGCGCCACCGCGAGCGTGACGGCGCACAGGACCCAGAAGACGCCGCGCCAGCCGAGCGTCGGCAGCAGCGCCTGCACCGGCACGGTCGTGACCGTACTGCCGACCGCGGCGATCGCCGTCGAGAGGCCGATCACCTGGGCGACGCGGCCACGCTCGAACCAGTCGGCATTGCCCTTGAGCACCGCCATCAGCCCGGCCGAGATGCCGACGCCCAGCAGGATCCTCCCCAGCGCCAGCCCGGCGAATCCCGGCGACAGCGCGAAGATGGCGAAGCCCAGCGCCGCCAGCGCCATCAGCGCGGCCTGAACGCGCCGCGCGCCGAACGCGTCGAGCGCGACGCCCAGCGGCAGCTGCGTCGCGGCATAGGCAGCGAACATGCAGGCGGCCAGGGTCCCCAGCTCGACCGCCGACAGGCCAAGCTCCACGGCCAGCACCGGCCCGACGATCGCCATCACCGTGCGTGCGGCCTGGTTCACGAAGTGCGCCCCGGCGAGCGGGAATGTCACTCTCAACAACATCGGCAAACAGTATGACAGGCATTGATGCCGCGCGTCGCCCATCGGAAGGCCGCCGAGACGGACACATCAACGATGGCTTCCACCCGCCGGATCACCTGCCGTGCGCGCGCGCGGCGAGGGCCTCGAGGATGATGGCTACGCACGCTTCGGTTCCCATGGCACCGGTGTCGACCGTCACGTCGTAGGCACAGAACGTATGGACGATGTCGGCAAGTCCGCGCGCCCGGCCGACGACGCGGTCGCCGCGGGCGCGCTCGCGGGCTTCCAGGATGTCGAGCGGGCAGGTCACGCCCACCGCGAAGACATCCAGCCCGGCCGTCGCGCGACAGAAGCTCTCGTACATGGCGCGGTCGTGCAGCACATGGTCGAATATGACGGAGTTGCCGCCGTCGACCAGGGCACGCACCGCGGGCGCCATCGACTGCACGAGGCGGCGAAACACCGGCCCGAAACGCGCGACGACGGCAGGCGGCGTTCCCGGCGCCGATGTCGTCACCATCTCGACGCCCAGCGCCGTGAATGCATCGTGTTCGACCTGCCGACCGGTGTCGGCCCCGCGGTAGTAGCGTGGCGCGGACATCAGGATGAAGTCGTCGAAGCCCACGACGAGATAGGGAGCAGGAATCGCCGCCTGCAGCGCGCGACAAAGCGTGGTCTTGCCCGCACTCGACGGGCCGTTGACCAGCACGAGGTCGGGCCACCGTTCCGGGGTCTCTGTCATTCGATCCATAGCCGCCTCCCGCCCCGCCGTCGTTCTCGACCCGATCGGCCACCCCTCCGCTAGTTGGCGGTCATGCCGCCGTCGATCACCAGCTCGCTGCCGGTGACCCAGGCGGCATCGTCGGAGGCAAGGTAGAGGCAGCCCGCCGCGATGTCGTCCGGCGTCCCGAAGCGGCCGAGCGGCGTCGCTTCGAGGCGCTGGCGGGCGACGTCGGGATTGGAATGGCCCGGTACGGTCATCGGCGTGTCGACGAAGCCCGGATGCACCGAGTTCACGCGGATCTTGTCCGGCGCGTACTGGATCGCCGCGGCCTTGGAGAAGATCCGCACCGCGCCCTTGGAGGCGTGATAGGCGGCATTGGCGTGCGAGCCGACGATGCCGCAGATCGACGAGATGTTGATGATCGAGCCGCCGCCCGCCCGCATCATCGCCGGCACTGCGGCCTTGGTGCCGAGGAAGACGCCGGTGGCGTTGATCTCCATGACCCGGTTCCACTGCTCCAGCGTCTGGTCGGCAAGGCGCGGTCCGGCCGTCAGGCTGGTCTGGATGTTGAGCTTCGGATCGCGGCCCGAGATACCGGCGATGTTGCACAGGATATCGAGGCGGCCATAGGCCCTCTCGGTGTCGGCCACGATCTCGGCCCAGCGTGCCTCGTGGCGCACGTCCTGGGTCGCGAAGGTCGCCGTTCCGCCGGTGTCGACGATTTCCTTTTCCACCGCCTTGCCAAGCGCGGCATTGCTGTCGGTGAGAACGACGGAAGCGCCGTGCAGGGCGAACAGCCTGGCCGTCGCCGCACCGATGCCCGACGCGCCGCCCGTCACGAGCGCCACCTTGCCGATCAGTCTCTTCCCCGGTTGCATGCCTGTCCTCCCCGCTTCCCCGCCATTGTTTTCAGCCGCGATCGTGGCCCGGGATCGTGACACGGCGGCCTGCGAAACGACAGGCGGCGGCCGGGGTTGACCCGACCAATTCCTGTCTTGGCCTCACGAGGTGAGGCGAGGCCCGCGCTTGCGCCACGTCAAACGCATCGGCGTTGCATCCCCTAGACTCGAAACCGGCACATGAAGGCAGGCGGCAGCAATGAAATCCATTTCCGACAAGGCAGAGGTTTCGGTCGACTTCCCCGACAAGACCTACATGGGATCGTTCGGCCGGGAGGCGTCGTTCGACGTGAAAGTCGAGGCCGACGAGGTGATGCTGCGCCTCGTGCGCACCGGCGAGGAGCGGCGCGAGATCACCGTCCATCTGCACTATTACCTGCTGGCCGACCTGCTGAAGGAGATCGGCCAGGGGCTGGCGGCGCACGATTTCCTCGACGAGTCGCATGGCGAGGCGATGCGCGGCGGCGTGGCGGCGCTGGCGGCGGCGCTGAAGCCGGCTGCGACGCCCCGGCGCGGCAAGAAGAAGTAGAAGCCTGGGCGCAGCGGGACGACAAAGCCGAGCAGTTGCTGGCACAGTTAACGTGCGCAACACTCGGTCCGATCCGATGGAGCGTGCGCATCAGACCATGCCTGGAAGGAGCCCGTGACCTATAGCGTCAGAGCATTAGGCGTGGCCGTTGCCGTGGTCATGGGGTTGGCACTCGACCTGTCGCCTCGTCCTGCGATGGCTCAGCCCGCAGCCGGCAGTCGCCCCGGTCCCTTCACCCTCGTCTATCGGGACGAGATCAGCAATGTCAGGCAGCTGAAGGGGGTGGCCCGCTACGATGGCGTGTTGGGACGCGATTCATCCGTTTCCTTCACGGTCGCCAACGAAGGCGGAGAACAGGTGTGCAACGGCACCTTCACCGCGGACTCTCCGCGCACGGGAAAGTTCTCGCTTACGTGCTTCAAGGGCGCCTTCAGCGGCAACGGGACCTACGAGCGGAAGGCGGGTGACCGGCGCGACAGCTTCATCGCCCGAGGCCAGACCGCGCGCGGTCAGCGCATCATGCTGGTCGTCGGGAAGCCGGCCGGCATCAAGGACGGTCAGTTCCTGAGCCCGTGAGCGGGACGCGCTCCCGAACGAGCCTCGTAACGATCAGGCGAGCAGGATGAAGACGAGCAAGGCGGTTGTCGTGAGTGCCGCGAGCACGAGCGACAAGGCCAGGAACGGCAACACCGGGAGCGCCGTCGCCACCACGATTGCCAATGCCGCAGCGGCCATCTGCATGAAGCCGAGCAGCGCCGATGCCGAACCGGCGCGTTCGCCGAAGGGCGACAAGGTGAGGGCCGTGCCGATCGGATTGGCCAGCCCCATCCCGAAAAGAAAGACGAGCATCGGCAGCAGATAGCTGGCGAACCCCCGGAGGCCGGTGAGGGCCAGCAGCGCCAGGATCAGGCAACCGGTACAGGCGATGATCAGGCCGTGGCGCGTGACGCTCGCGAGGCCGGCGCGGCGCGAGAGACGTGGTCCGGCAATGCCCGCGCCGAACACGACGAAGACCGTTCCCGCGTAGAACAGGCTCAGCGCAAACGGCGTGAAGCCAAGGCCGTCGACGAGGATCGCGGGTGTCACGGTGAAGACGGCGAAGAGCCCGCCGATCACCATCGAAACGCTCGCAGCCGGCACGATGAACCGCCGGTCGCGCAGCAGCGAAACATATCCGCCCATGATGGCGGCCGGATCGAGCGGGCTGCGCGCGGCACCGTGAGTCTCTCCGACGGAACGCGCATAGGCCAGCCCGAGCACGAGCCCGAAGACCGCGACGGCAACGAACGCGGAGCGCCAGCCGAACGCGTGGTCGAGACCGCTGCCGACAAGCGGCGAAAAGCCAGGCGCCGCGGCCATCGCCACCATGATAACGGAGAGAACCCGGGCCAGCTCGTTCCCGGAATACAGGTCGCGGGCGATGGCCCGCGACAGTACTGCGGTCGCGCACACGCCGATGGCCTGGATGATGCGGCCGGCAACCAGACCGGGCAGCGTCGGTGCCAGGGCGCAAACGATGCTGCCCAATACGAAGACGACGAGCCCGCCCAGCACGATCGGACGACGGCCGTAGCGATCCGACAAGGGGCCGACGAAGAGCTGGCCGACGGCAAAGGTGGCAAAGAAGGAACTCATCATGGAGCCGGTGGCGGCTGTCGGAGCCCCGAACGACCCGGCAATTCCCGGCAGAGAGGGAAGAAGAATGTTCGTTGCCAGCGTGCCAAGGGCGGCCAGCGACGCCAGGATGGCAAGCAAGGAGCCCGAGGCGTCGCCGGACGTGGGCGGTGCATGACCTGCTGAACGCATTCGCTTGTACCCGGGAACTCAGGACTCTACGTCGAAAACCAGCAAGGTCGCGGTCGCGCAAAGCCGGCCGTCTCCGTCATGCAGTGTCGCTTCGGCAAAGGCGACGCGTCGCCCCAGGGACGTCACGCGGCCTACCGCCCGAACCGTTCCGCTGCCGGCGGTGAGACAGCGGGCGCCCCGCGCCCGCTGGAGGCCGTCGAGCGCCTTGTCGTCGTTTCCGTTCATGGTGCCTGCTCTTGTTCACTGAGGTCACGTTCGTTCCATGCGGCTTTCACGCCATCACCACTTCTCCGTCCACGGCCGCAGCGCGACCTCGAACGCCCAGGTCGATCGGTGCTGGCGGTGCAGTTGGAGATAGATCTCGGCAATGCAGTCAGGGTCGGCCATGTTGTCGTCGACAGTCGTTCCGGCCCGTCGGTGCGCGCGGGTGCCGTCTTCCTGCGCCCAGCCGATCGCGGCGTCGATCGGCACATTGGCGACATGGATACCCTGCGGCATCAGTTCCCTCGCCATGCTCTGGGCCAGTCCGGACTTGGCATGACATGCCATGGCAAAGGCACCGCTCCTGGGGAAGCCCTTCAGGGCAGCACTTGCGTTCGTGAAGATGATCGTTCCTTTTGTGCCGCGGGCGTTCGGCTTGTTTTCGCGCATGAGTCGAGCGGCCTGCTGGCCAATCAGAAACGCACTGAATGCCGAGTTTCGAAGGGTGTCGAAAACCATGTCCGGCTCGGCCTCGGTGATGGCCTTGCCGAAGATGCCCGCAACCCGTCCGTCGATGTTGTGCACGACGAGCGTAGGCGCCCCCAGATCCCGGACGACGTTCTGAAACAATAGCTCCACGGACGCCGGCTCACTGGCGTCGCAAGCATATCGACGTACCCCATGAGACGTCTCCAGGAGCTGCAGCACCGGTTTGTCGGGCGTCCTGGCCGCGATGCCCACGCGCATGCCACTGTCGGCGAACAGCCTGGCGCAGCTCGAGCTTATGCCGGGACCGCCGCCAACGATGAGCGCCACCTCTTGTGTCGAAGGCTGGATATGGTGTGTGTCCGACTGGGTCATGTTCATCCTTCATCGTGGCCTGACTGGACCTGTGCGCGGGCGACATCCGCTTCCGTCACAGGAATGCAATGGGACATCACCATTTCTCGCCGAACGGCCGGATTTCGACGTTGAACGACCACGCGCTCCTGTCCTGATGAAGGACGTGCCAGACTTCGTCAGCGATCGCCGAAGGCTTTATGAAAAAGCCATCGGGATGGTCGGGATAGCGCTTCCTGGTCCAGGCAAGGTCGATGACGGCATCGATGATGACGTAGGCGACATGGATGCCCTTGGGGCCAAGTTCGCGAGCCATGGCCTCCGCGAGGATCCGTTGCGCCGCCTTGGTTGGCGCAAAGCCCGCGAAATTCGCCCGTCCTCGAAGCGCCGAGGTATTGCCGGTTACGACAATTGCCCCTGAACCGGCCTCGACCATGGCTGGAGCCAGGCGACGGGCGAGATGGAGCAATGCCATCGCGTTGACCTGAAAATTCGCGTTCAGAACCGCGGGATCGATCTCCAGAAAGTTGCCCCACGCGCCGCCAACGGCATTGTGGACCAGCACCAAAGGTGTGCCGAGGTCGCGTCGTACGGCAGCGACGGTCGCATCGAGTTGCCCTTCGTCGGTCACATCGCAGGCATAGGCGGTGGTGTTCGCAACGTCGTTCGCCAGGGCTGCGAGTCGCCCGGCATTGCGCGCCAACATGGCGACCTTGTAGCCACCTGCCGAGAGCCGCCGCACGATCGCGCTACCCGTTCCGGGGCCGACACCTGTGACCAGGGCAAGAGGGCGGGACATGCAGAACCTCCGGATAGTGTCGCGCAAACTCCCTTGTCGATGTGAAAACGACACTCATCAAACGACATAATCTCATGCTCTCTACAGAATTCTCCATCGATGGATTGATTGACGAGTGTGAAAAACACACTGACTATCGGGCAGGGAGAAACGACAATGGCCTCATCGGAGATCGAAAGCGCCGCCGGGCGGCTCTTGGCGGGATTGCCGCAACGAATGGACCGGGTCTTCCGGCCCTGGGCAGAGACGGCACCGGACCGGCCGGCGCTGATCGGAGACGGCAAGGTCTGGACCTATGGAGCACTTTCCGGGATCGTCGACGACACGGCGGCGGCGCTGCGAAGCCACGGTGTGCGCGGCGGCGACCGGGTGATGGTCGTGAGCGAGAATTGTCTGGCGCTCGCGGGCCTCGTGCTTGCCATCTCAGCCAGCGACGCCTGGGCCGTGGTGGTCAACCCTCGACTGTCCGAGCGCGAGATAGACCAGATCCGCGACCATTGCGGCGCGCGTCTTCTCTACTACGCGGTGGAGGTCTCCGAGCTTGCGCGCGGACATGCCCGCCGTCACGGCGCACGCGACGTGGCGATGGGCGCAATCGGTACCGTGGCCGTAAGCCCGATCAACGAGGCGGCGGTACCCGAGCCCGTCGAGGCGGAAGGGTCGCGGCAAGTCGCGGCCCTGCTCTACACCTCGGGCACGACGGGCAATCCGAAGGGCGTGATGCTCACGCACCGCAACATCCTGTTCAATGCCAGCGTATCGCGGGAGCTTCGCCGGCCCACGCCGGACGATGTGATCTACGGCGTCCTGCCGATGTCTCACATCGTGGGCTTCTCGAGCATCCTCATCGGAACCCTGATGGGCGGCAGCGCCGTCTGCCTCGCGCCGAAGTACGATCCGGCGACGTTCCTCGCTGCCGTCCGAGAGCAGGGTGTCTCGCTGATGTTCGGGGTTCCCACGACCTATCAGCGGCTGCTCGAGTACAAGGCAACGGCCGGCCTGAAGGCCCTGCCGCGGGGCCGCCTGCGCGGCCTCTACGTCGCCGGGGCGCCGCTCGATCCGACGCTGAAGGGAGCGATCGAGCGGGAGTTCGGCCTTCCGCTTCTCAACGCCTATGGAATCACCGAATGCGCCCCGGGAATTTCCGGGGTCCGTGCGAACGCCCCACGTGCCGATACGTCGGTCGGACCCATCCTGCCGGGTATCGAGGTCCGTCTCGTCGGGCGGGCCGGCGAGACGGTAGCAGCCGGCGAGGTTGGAGAACTGCATGTCCGTGGCCCCAACGTCATGCGAGGTTACTATCGGGCCGCCGAGGCCACCGACGCGGCCATCGATCGCGACGGGTGGTTCAACACCGGCGACCTGGCACGCTTCGAAGGTGAGGCGCTGTTCATCGCGGGTCGCACCAAGGAACTGATCATCCGGTCGGGCTTCAATGTCTATCCCGCCGAGGTCGAGGCAGTCCTCAACGCGCATCCCGCCGTCGTGCAGTCTGCCGTCGTCGGCCGGGCCGTCGACGCCAACGAGGAGGTCGTTGCCTATGTCCAGCTCCTGCCCGGCGCCAACGTCGACGCGACCGAACTCCTTGCGCATGCCGGCCGGCAACTCGCCGCCTACAAGCGGCCCGCCGAGATCGTGATCCTCGATGCACTGCCGGCGTCCTCGACCGGCAAGATCCTGAAGCACCGCCTCGCGGCGAGCCAGGAACTGAACCAGACCAACCCCAGGAGACTCCAATGACGGCAAGGAACGCGACGGTGGCGGTAGTCGGCGCCGGCGACTTCATCGGCGCGGCCATCGCCCGCAAATTCGCTTCGGAGGGGTTCACGGTGTTCGCCGGCCGCCGCAACGGCGAGAAGCTCGCACCACTGGTCGCCGACATCGAGAAGGCCGGCGGGAAGGCCTTCGGGCGTACACTGGACGCGCGGAACGAAGCCGACGTTACCGCCTTCCTGCAGGAAGCCGACCGCGAGGCGCCGCTCGAGGTCTGCATCTTCAACATCGGCGCCAACGTCAATTTCCCGATCCTCGACACGACCGAGCGCGTGTTCCGCAAGGTCTGGGAGATGGCCTGCTATTCGGGATTTCTCGCGGGCCGCGAGGCGGCTCGCCTGATGTTGCCGCGTGGCCAGGGCTGCATCTTTTTCACGGGCGCGACCGCCAGCATGAGGGGCGGCGCCGGCTATGCAGCCTTCGCTGCCGCCAAAGCCGGCCTGCGTGCCGTGGCGCAGGCCGCCGCGCGCGAGCTCGGGCCGAAGAACATCCACGTTGCGCATCTGGTGATCGATTCCGGCGTCGACACGGCCTGGGTGCGCGAGCGAATCAGGCAGCGCGAGGGCGAAGCGGCCCTCGAGAACCTCGATCAGGGCCGACTCATGCGCCCGGAGGCGGTTGCCGCGTCCTATTGGGCTCTCTACCAGCAGCCGCGCGATGCCTGGAGTTCCGAGCTGGAGATTCGTCCATTTGGCGAGAAATGGTGAACCATGGCAAAGGTTGAATTCCTCTTCGATTTCGGCAGCCCCAACGCCTATCTCAGCCATCTCGTGATTCCCGGGATAGAGATGCGGCAGGGGGTGAAGTTCGAATATGTGCCGGTCCTGCTGGGCGGCGTGTTCAAGCTGACCAACAACCGCTCGCCCGCCGAAACCAACGCCGGCGTCAGGAACAAGCCGGAATACCAGAAGCTCGAGACCGAGCGCTTCATCCGGCAGCACGGCATCACGCGTTACCGGTTCAATCCGTTTTTCCCGGTCAACACGCTGATGATCATGCGCGGCGCCGTCGCCGCCCGGCAGCTCGGGATCTTCGAACGTTATGTCGACGAGATCTATCGGCACATGTGGGCCGACCCGAAGAAGCTCGACGACCCGGAAGTCCTGCGCGCAGCGCTCGTCGAATCGGACCTGCCGGCCGACCGCCTGTTCGAGCTGGTGCAGACGGCGCCCGTCAAGGAAGCGCTGGCGGCCGAGACCCAGCGCGCGGTCGATCGCGGCACGTTCGGCTCGCCGACCTTCTTCGTCGACGGCGCGATCTATTTCGGCAAGGATAGATTGCGCGACGTCGAGGAGGCGATCGCGCAAGGTCGATAGGACGGTCATGCGTTGGAACAAGCTCGAAGACGAAGCGTGCTCGCTGGCGCGCACCGTCTCGGTCATCGGCGACCGCTGGACGCTGCTGATCCTGCGCGACTGCTTCCTGCGCGTGCGGCGCTTCGAGGATTTCCAGGCGCGCCTCGGCATCACCCGACCGGTCCTGTCCAGCCGGCTGCGCAAGCTCGTCGACGATTTCGTGCTCGTGAAGGTGGCCTATCAGGAGCGACCGCGTCGCCACGAGTATCGCCTGACGCAAAAGGGCCTCGACCTCTATCCCGTCGTCATGTCGATCGTTCACTGGGGGGACGTACACATGGCCGGCAAGAAGGGGCGTCCCCTGCTCCATCGGCATCTGAGCTGCGGCAAGACCTTCGATCCGGTCATGATCTGCTCCGAGTGCGGCGAGCCGCTGAACCCCCGGCACGTCCACGTCGATCGCGGCCCCGGCGCCGCCAGTCCGCGCCATCTGCCGCGCGCCGAGTCGCCGGCAGCCCTCCCCTCGAAGAACAAGCGAGCGACCAGGCCATGAAGACGAGAATCACGGAACTCTTCGGCATCGAGCATCCGATCATCCAGGGCGGCATGCACTATGTCGGTTTCGCCGAGCTGGCGGCGGCCGTCTCGAACGCGGGCGGGCTCGGGCTCATAACCGCCCTGACTCAACCAACGCCGGACGCACTCGCAAACGAAATCCGCCGCGCTCGCGAGATGACGGACAAGCCGTTCGGCGTGAACCTCACCTTCCTGCCTTCCCTCACGCCACCGGACTATCCCGGCTACATCCGCGCGATCGTCGAGGGCGGCGTCAAGGCCGTCGAGACGGCTGGCAACAACCCGCAGAAATGGCTGCCGACCCTCAAGGAGGCCGGAATCAAGGTCATCCACAAGTGCACGTCCGTGCGTCACTCGTTGAAGGCCCAGGCGATCGGCTGTGACGCGGTGAGCGTCGACGGCTTCGAGTGCGGTGGCCATCCGGGCGAGGATGACGTTCCGAACTTCGTGCTCCTGCCGCGTGCCGCCGAGGAACTCGAGATTCCGTTCGTCGCGTCGGGCGGCATGGCGGACGGCCGCTCCCTCGTCGCTGCACTCTCGTTGGGTGCGGAAGGGATGAATATGGGCACCCGCTTCATTGCCACGAAGGAGGCACCGGTGCACGACCATGTGAAGCAGGCCATCGTGGCCGCCACCGAACTGGATACGCGGCTGGTCATGCGGCCGCTGCGCAACACCGAGCGTGTGTTGAAGAATGCTGCGGTCGACCGGCTGCTCGAGAAGGAGCGGGCTCTCGGCTCGAAGATCAAGTTCGAGGACATCATCGGCGAGGTGGGAGGCGTTTACCCGCGGATCATGAAGGCCGGCGAGATGGATGCGGGCGCCTGGTCCTGCGGGATGGTCGCCGGCCTCATCCACGACATTCCGACCGTGGAGGAGCTGATAAAGCGGATCATGAGGGAGGCCGAGAGCATCATTGCGCGTCGCCTCGCGGGCTTCATGACAGCCTAGCAGCCTGGCGCACCGAAGGTTGGCGGTCGAAGCAGGGCGGCGCTTTGGCGGGAAAGGAACCCTGACAGACAATTGATCCGAGGCGTGTGTGTATCGGCGAGGCAGGGACGGCCTCGAAGATCGTCGCCCGGCGGGCTTTACTGACTCTCGGGTCTGGTGCCGAGGATGATCATCTCGAGCACCTGATCCTTGGTCACGGAACGCGTCGGCACGGTGCCGACCATCTTGCCGTTCTTCATCACCGCTACGCGATCGGCCAGATCGAAGACGTCGTGGATGTCGTGGCTGATCAGGAAGATGCCGATCCCCTCGCGCTTGAGCTGGAGGATGAGATCGGCGACCTGCTTCGTTTCCTGCGGCCCGAGCGCCGCGGTCGGCTCGTCCATGATCAGGATGCGGGCGTTGAAGTGGATAGCCCGGGCGATGGCCACCGCCTGGCGCTGGCCACCCGAGAGGGCGCGCACGGGCTCCTTGAACTTGACGAAATGCGGATTGAGGCGCGCCATCACCTGGCGCGTCTCGGCCTCCATGGCGACGTCGTCGAGCGTGCCCCAGGCGGTCCTGAGCTCGCGGCCGAGGAACAGGTTGGCGGCGGCGTCGAGATTGTCGGCCAGCGCCAGCGTCTGATAAATCGTCTCGATGCCGTGGCGACGTGCATCGCGCGGGCTGTCGATCGTGACGGTTCGCCCGTCGATGCGGATCTCGCCCGCGTCGGGGCGATAGGCGCCCGACAGCATCTTGATGAAGGTCGACTTGCCGGCGCCGTTATGGCCGAGCAGGCCCACCACCTCGCCGGCATGGAGATCGAGCGACACGTCGTCGACCGCCCGGATGCCGCCGAAGCTGATGCTCATGCCGCGCATCGCGACCAGTGGCTGCGCCGCACTCATGCCGCGCCCTTCAGGGTGCGCGAGCGGTAGAGCCGGTCGAGCCACACGGCGACCACCAGGACCAGGCCGACGACGATGTTCTGCAGCGGCGTGTCGAGGCCCATCAGCACCATGCCCGACTGCAGGCTCTGCATCACCAGCGCGCCCAGCATGGCGCCGGCGACCGTGCCGAGGCCGCCGCCGAGCGACGTGCCGCCGATCACGGTCGCGGCGATGACATAAAGCTCGTCGAGCGTGCCCTGCGCGTTCGTCGCCGCATTGAGGCGCGCGGTCGAGATCGCGGCCGCGACGGCGCACAGCACGCCCATCAGGACAAACACGAGCACCGTGATGCGCCGCGTGTCGACGCCCGACAGTTCGGCAGCCTCGGGATTGCCGCCCAGCGCGAAGACGTAGCGGCCAAAGCGCGTGCGCCGCGCCAGGAAGGTGACGACGATGCCGGCGCCGACCGCGATCAGCACGGGTACGGCGAGGCCGTGCGCGATCGACAGGCCCTCCGGCGGCACCACGAGGCCGCGCGCGGCGGCGATCCGCTCGGCGACGCGCGGCGGCAGGTCATAGCTGTTGGCGACCAGCACGATCGCCAGCACGGCGGCGCAGGCGAGCCCGGCCACCACGACTTCCGCCCATACCGGGCGCACCGCGAAGCCGACCTGCTGGCGGCGCCGACGGGCATGAACGGCGCGCCAGACGATGGCGGCGACGGCGAGCCCGCCCACCACCCAGGTCCAGCCCGAGCCGATCGCGCCCTCGACACCCCCGCCCATGCGGCGGAAGGCATCGTCCATCGGCGCCACGGTGCGGCCGGAGGTGATCCACCAGGCGCAGCCGCGCCACACCAGCAGGCCGCCCAGCGTGACGATGAAGGCCGGCACGCCGAGATAGGCGATGATGACGCCATGCAGCAGGCCGATGGCGGCGCCGACGGCCACGCCGGCGCCGAGCGCCAGGATCCAGATGAACGGGCTGTCGTAGCCCATGAGGCGAGGCAGCAATTCGGTCTGGGTCACGCCCATCACCATGCCGACGACACCCAGGACGGAGCCGACCGACAGGTCGATATGGCGCGCGACGATCACCAGCACCATGCCGGTCGCCATGACCATGACCGACGCGGTCTGGACCGAGAGATTCCAGAGATTGCGCGGCGTGAGGAAGGCGCCGCCGGAGAGTATGTCGACGCCGACCCAGATCGACACCAGCGCGGCCAGCATGCCGACCAGGCGGGGGTCGATCTCGGTGGCGCGGAGAAACCTCAGTTGCAGACCTTGACGCTACCGGGCTTTACGCCGCGGCAAACCACGTCCTTGCCGACCCAGCCGCCCTGGATGACCACATCGAGGTTTTCCTGGGTGATCGGCACGGGCGTGAGCAGGATCGACGTCATCGCCACCTTGCGCGGGCCATCGCCCCACGTGACGGTGCCCGGCAGGCTGGCGAGCTTCGTGCCCTTGGCGAGCTTGATCGCCGCCTCGCCCGCCGACTTGCCGAGCACGCGGGCGTCCTTCCAGACGCTCACGGTCTGGGTGCCGAGCGCCACGCGGTTCAGGGCAGCGTGATCGCCGTCCTGGCCCGACACAGGCACGGAGCCCGCCAGGCCCTGCGCCGCCAGCGCCGCGATCGCGCCGCCGGCCGTGCCGTCGTTCGAAGCCACGACCGCGTCGACCTTGTTGCGGTTGGCGGTGAGGAACTGCTCCATGTTGCGCTGGGCGTTGGCCGGCAGCCAGGCGTCGGTATAGGCGTCACCGACCACCTTGATCTTGCCGCCCTTGATCGCCGTCTCGAGCACTTCGCGCTGGCCGGCATAGAGGAAGTCGGCGTTGGGATCCGACGACGAGCCCTTGATGAAGACGTAGTTGCCTTCGGGCTTCACCCGGGCGACTTCACGGGCCTGGATGCGGCCGACTTCCTTGTTGTCGAAGGTAATGTAGAGCACATCCTTCATCTCGATCAGGCGGTCGTAGCCGATCACCGGGATGCCCTCGTTGAGCGCCTTCTCGATCGCGGGGCGGATGGCGTTGGCGTCCTGCGCCAGCACGATCAGCGCCTTGGCGCCGCGCGCAATCAGCGCCTCGATGTCGGTCAACTGCTTGGCGGCCGAACTCTGCGCGTCGGCCGAGACGTAGGTGCCGCCACCCGCCGCGATCGCCGCCTTGATGGCCGCTTCGTCAGTCTTCCAGCGTTCTTCCTGGAAGTTCGACCAGCTCACCCCGATCGTCTGCGCCTGCGCGGGCAGGCCGACCAGGATCGCGGCGCCGGCAAGGGCCGCGAAGAAGCTGCGCACCATGTTTCCCCCTACTTATCCGACATTGCCCGGATGACACCGGGAAAGCGGGCAAAGCCTATCATTGCGCTGGGTAGCGGGGAACCTCTGGTCGGCGGAAGAGCACAGCAGACGGAGAAGCTGTCACGTCGTGTTGGAGCCTCCGACAGACCCGGGGCGGTTCACTACCTCGGACTCTGTTCCTGCGACATCGTCGGATCATAGATGACCGGTGGAAGCGGCCCAGGCGGCGCCGGGAATGGCGGCGACGGGGGTTGAGGGTTCGAAACCGGGGTGTACGGAGTTTGCGCCGGCGCCGGCGCCGCTGGCGGCGCAACGGTGTTCACGAGGCTGGCGAGGGTCGGGTCCGAGGTTCCTCCCGGCTGCCCCAACTGCTCGCTGATGAACTGCTGCCAGGTCGGTCCACCGATCGGACCGAAGTTGGCAGCATTGTATTGTGCTTCGTTGGGCGGCGGGATCATGGGCCCGCCAACCGCTGTCAGACCTTCGATACTGCCGGGAGGGCCACTCTCCGGACCGGTATTCTGCAGCGGCGCTGCGTTCTGGAGCGGACCCGAGTTCTGCAACGGACCGGAAGACTGCAACGGGCCGGAGGACTGCAACGGACCGGAGGACTGCAACGGACCGGAAGACTGCAAGGGACCGGAAGACTGCAACGGACCGGCAGACTGAAACGGGTCGACGGACTGCAAGGGCCCCGTGGGCTGAAGCGCGGTTGCCTCCTGCGGGACCCCCGCGCCCTGCGAAGGACCCACCGCCATAAGGGGGCCAGATCCTTGTTGCGGAACGGCGCTTGCGACCTGCGGGCCAGGGGCGGCCGGTGTCAGGGTCGCAACGTTCAATTGCGCCTGCTGGGTGGCGGGTACTGCGGCAAGCGCCGCTGCCGGCGCCATCGCCGAATTGGAGAGGCTCAGGCCCGAGCTGGCGATGGCGGCGCCAATGGCGGCGACTGACGGCTGGCCGCCCCCGCCGCCGGGCGGGCCGGCGCTCTGGAATGAATTGTTGCTGTTGCCGAGGCTGCCAGGCGGGATCGGTGCCGGCGGCGTGGGGGGCGCCCCCACCGGTACCCGAATCTGGGTGCCCGGTTGCGTCGTCGTTTGCGTCACGCCCTGACTGGTCACCGTCAACGAGCCACCAAACAGGAAGTTGGCGGTGGTCGCACCGCTCGCTGTCACCGCAACGGTTGCGATGCCGCCGCGAATGCCCATGGTCGCCGACGGCGTTTTGACATTGATTGCGGAGTTCTTGCTGATCGCGCCGCCAACCACGCGGAACACGCCCCGAGAGGCATTCAGGGCGAGTTCCCCGGTCTTGCGCTCCGGATCGTACACGAACTTGTCGATGGTCAGCACGCTGTTCGGCCCGACGGTGAGCGACGTTCCGTCGAGGAAGACGATGAATGCCTTGTCATTTGCGCCGGTGGTGACACGCTCGTTGGGCTGCATGTCGTTGCCGACACTGAGGATGCGCTCGACACCCTGGGGTGGCAGGCCCTTGGGCTGGCCGTCGACGACCGACGTTACGCCCACGCGTGCCCACGAAGGTGTCGCCCACTGGAGGCCGATGGCCAGGACCACAAGGAATCGGAAGCCGCAGCTTCGCATGCTATCCTCTCAATCGGCGGACCCCGGTCCGTCCCCTGTCTCGTTTCGTTGGAGGCCCCACACCCACTTCGGCCTCCCGTCTTGTCGAACTTCGTTGCCCGGACTCAGGGGCGCTTGGCCGCATTCAGGAATTCTTCCGCGCGCGCCTTCAGAACCGGTGAGGCGCGCCGGGAGAAACGCACGTCCGCGAGATACGCCCGTGCCGCTTCGAAAGAACCAAGCCGGAAATAGAGGACGCCGAGCTCGAGCTTCACTTCAGGCTGATCGCCGTCGATGAGCAGCAACCGGTCGAGCGCCGAGATTGCGCTCTCCAGATCGCCGGTCTTGATGGCGATTTCGGCAAAGGCAATGAGCGTGGCGGGATCCGAGGGTTTGCGGAGCGTTTCCTGGAAGGAGGCCTGGTACGCCGCCCGCATCTCGGCGCTCGGAGCAACCGCAGCAGCAGGCGTCCCCTGAGCCTGGACGATTTCACAAACAAATGATGTTGAAACCAGTGATAGTGACAGAGCGATCCACGGAATCTTTGTACTCAAGGGAACCTCAGAGACATCCGCCTGAAGGACGAGCAATGGAAACCGCGTCCATTGCTTGAGCCCAGCTGCACCGGGGAGAAAACGCCAACGCGGCCACGCGGCCATCCGAGTGCAAAAAGTAGCAGCGCAGCCGGACGCCAACAAGATATTGCCGCAACGATGCGGCAATAATATTCGGAATTCTGTGTCTTTTCGTGGAATGCGCGAACCAGAAATTCCCCGGCCTCCAGCAAGTGAATGGGTCGAGCGGCACGAGAAACTGATCGCAAGCTGCTTCTACAAAATCCCAAACGCAATAAAATTTCACACAAGGTGGCCGTCGACAATGCATTGAGAATTCAGCGAGTAGCCACGATCGTCTCTAGTACCGCAGCAAATCTAGGCCGAAGTTGCATGCGTCTCGTTGACTTATAACGCCATATTCTTGACCGTTGCCGCCAGTTACTCTTTCCTCGACGGTCTGCATGACGAGGTCCCAAAAGATCGATGCGCGGCTGGCTATCAAGGTAGTCGATGACCTGCGTAAGCACGGCGTGAATGTCGACAACCTCATCAAGGAAGTCGGCCTGAGACGCACGGATGTCGCAGATCCCGACACTCGCATTCCATATGTGGCGGTGCTTGGACTGATCGAGAGAGCTGCCTCTACGCTGGGCGATGCAAGCTATGGACTTCGTCTTGGCGCCGCGCATGAAGCAAGGGATAGCGGCCTGCTTGGTTTCGTGGTGCTCAATTCGCCGACGCTGCTGGACGCGATTGCCAATTTCCAACGCTATTTCTACGTCGTCGGGGAAGGCGAAGACATCGAAGTTGAGCGAATGGGCTCGCACGTGACCCTGCGGTTTCGCGAGACTGACCGGGCGCTGCGCGGCCTGCGTCACAACTCGGATTACATCGCCGCAGTCGTCGTGCGGGCCTGCCGCGACATGACCCGAAAGCGCATATCGCCCGTGCGTGCCGAGTTCATCCACGGGAGACCACATGCCGAGGTCGCCTACGCCGAATACCTGGGCTGCCCTGTCAAGTTTCACGCCGAATGGGATGCCCTGATTTACGATGCCGACACGATGCGCCTGCCGGTCATCGGTGCCGACAACAAGCTGCTCAAGGTTCTGGAGCGAGCCTGCCGGAATATCCTCGGCCCGACGCCAAAGAAGAAGGATATTCTTCACGATGTGCGCGAGCTGGTGATCGACGGACTCGCCAAGGGCACGGTCCACTTCGACGATATCGCTCGTGAGCTCAACATGAGCAGCAAGACGCTGGAGCGGCGGCTCTCCGATCGGGATACGACATTCACCGAACTGACGGACGAGATACGCAATGGGCTCGCAAAGCGCTACTTGACCGATACTGACCTGCGCCTCGAGCAGATCGCCTACTTGACGGGCTACTCGGAGCCTGCAGCGCTGGTACGTGCGTTCAGGCGGTGGACCGGCACCACGCCCATGAAATTCCGGGTAAACAATCGTCACATTAGCGGTTAGGTGCGCCCTTCTCGGCGTCTCCGCCCGCGTACTTGTACGCCGGCCATACCGCCATCGCGAGTGGTGCTTCGAAGCGAATGATGCGGGCAGGTTGCAGCAGGTCCGACCTGGCGGACCTGCCGCCAACGGTCAAAAGTTTGTCTCCCACGGTCAATGTCCCCCACTACTTGTGTCTGCGGTTACTGGGTAAGAGGGGCTGATGGTCGAGCTCTTCATCATCTGTTGCATCCTGTTCGGCTGCGCCGCAACAGTGAGCCTCTTTCGTGGGCTCATCCTGTTTTTCATCGGGTTGGTGGTGATCGCGAGCACGCTCGTCGCTCTGGCAGGAGTTACCAGCTCCCACCATCCCGCGCCGCCTGCTGCCACCACAACCAGAGCGGCGCCGTCCAAAGCAGCGTCGCCGCCCAGCCAATCGCAGGTGAACACAGGCGGCTTGCGTCCATGCCGCAACGACAGCGATCAAGGCCCGTGCCTGCAGAGGTAACCAGCCACTCGCCGGCTGCCGATGGCGTACTCAAGAGGGCCATGGCGATCCGACGAAAGATCCTTCTCAAATCCTCCGCCAGAGCGGCCAGGTCGCGGCGAGCGCCAGCAGGCCCATCGCGCCGGTGATCGCCGTGGCCTCGGGCGCTCCGACGAGATCGGCGAGCCAGCCCAGCCAGACGAAGCCGATCGGGCCGGTGCCGATGCAGACCGAGAGCACACCCAGGATGCGCGAGCGCATTTCGATTGGCGCCGCGAGATAGACGAGCGTGGCCTGCAGGGTGGCGAAGGTGGCGCCGGCGAGGCCGGTCACCAGCAGCGCCACCCCCGCCAGCAGCGGCGTGGGCGCCGCCGCAAAGCCGATCAACCCGACCAGGTAGGCGGCCGTGCCGCCGACATAGGCGCGGGCATGCCAGCCCGGCGTCAGCCACAGCGCCAGCAGGATGCAGCCGGCGAAGGCGCCGACGCCGTCGATGCTGGTGAGCAGGCCGACGCCTTCGGGACCGAGCAGCAGCCGGTCGGCGCCGATCACCGGGATCATGCTGGTGAAGGGCCAGGCGAAGACATTGTAGATGACGGTGACCGCCATGATCGCGCCGAGGCGGCGGTCGGAAAAGATGAGCGCCACGCCCTCCCGGGTGCGGGCGAACACGGCCCCCGCACCCGGCGAGGACGGGATGTGGCTCTGCACCATCAGGGTGGCGGCGACGGCCGACGCGTACAGTGCCACGCCGAGCAGGAAGGCGCCCTCGATGCCGACGCCCGCCAGCAGCAGGCCGCCGACGGCGGGCCCTACCATGCGACTCACATTGCCGGCGCCGACATCGAGCGCCATGGCGATGGCCATTCGATCGCGGCCCATGACTTCGCCCATCATCACACGCCGGAGCGGATTGTCGGTGGCCCAGCCGCAGCCGTTGATGAAGCTGGCGACGGCGAGGTGCCAGACTTCCAGGGCTCCCCTGAAAGCGACGACGGAGAGCAGGGCCGAGGTGACCATCATGAGGCCGACGATGCCGGCCAGCGTCAATCGGCGGTCGAACCGCTCGGCCAAGGCCCCGAGAAAGGCGCCGAACAGACCCATCGGGACCAGGCGAAGCATGGTGATCATGGCGACGACCAGGGCGGAGCCGGTCTGCTGATACACGACGATGCCCATGGCGACCGTTTCCAGCCAGCGCACGGTGGCGACGACGAAGCCGACGTACCACAGGCGCCAGAAGTCCATCGGACTGGTCCGCAGCACCTGCCGGAACGAGTGCGCCGTGTTCTTGTTGTTCTCGCCCATGCCGGCGCCGACTGTCGCGCACGGCCGCGCCAAAGTCTCCTGTCCTGATGCTGGGAACACTTCCCGAGTCTCCGTGCCGGATTGCCCGTGAATGTGACGAAACCGCTGACCTCCTCGTCACGCACCCAGCTCATGCGACACTTTTCGGAAGTCCGACCCACTACGCAGGAGCCCGCTCACGGCTCCAAAGCGGACCCTGGACAGGCAGGCGGCCGCCGATCGCTCGCCGCAACGCTCAGCCGTAGAAGCGAACCCCGCCCAGGGCGAGGTCGGCCACGAAGGCGCGTCCGATGGCCACTATTCCCAGCCGGCGCAGACGCGACAGATCGAGCGGCGCCTCGGTGCGATATGGCACGAAATCCGCGAAGGGCAGCCGCAAGCTCTGCCATACGGGCTGCACCGCAAACTCCTGCCGGTATGACTGCCACGGCCGATCGAGGTCGGTGGTTCGCAGGTGCAGGCCGTAGGTCTGCCGCGCACCGTGAACGTCGATCTCGAGCCCCTGCCAGCGCCGGGCATCGAGCGTGCCGCTCCCCGGTGCCTCCGGGCGGGCGAGATCGAGTGCCATCTGAATGAAGCCACCGTTGTTCTCCAGCCTCACGTCGCCGCGCATCACAAGCGCCGGCCGTCCCGCCACCGTCTCCCGGGCCAGCGTGCCGCGTGACACACCGCCCATCACCTGGTCGGTGACAAGCTGCCAGCGAGTGCCCAGCGCAGACAGGCCGGCAGGATCGGACAGATCGTCGATGATCGGGGAAGGCAAGGCTGGGGTCTGGCTCCAGGCTACAGGGAGGGGCGCCACGAGCGCTCCCGGCAGCAACAGAAGGCGATGAGCGGCGCGACGCCGGATCATGCATCGTTCAGGGAGGCGGCACCGCATGGCCGTTGCGACGCAGGAGGTCTTCCATGGTGCGGATGCCCGCTTCGGTCCGGCCTGCCGCGCAGTCGGAGACGGCGGACTTGCGCGGCATGTCCATGCTGCCACCCCCCTCGCCCTTGCCGGCGCTGTAGCGATCCCAGTATTCGACCAACTGCGCGCAACGGGCCCGCGCGGCGGCCGCGGAGTCTGCCGCAGGCGGCGGCTGCGCATGGGCCATACCGACCCCCACCGACAGAAGGAGCACGCAGGCGACGGACGGCAATCGTGACATGGCTGGCTCCGCGAACGTAGGTCTTACGTCGCGACGGACGACCCGGATGTCGGCTGCCAGAATTGCCACGACGATGGTAGAGATCATCGAACAGTGACTTGGTAGCGGATGGGAAGCGGGCCGCGGAACTAACTCAGCAGCCCGCCAGGGGAGACGCGCGCACAGCAGGGGAATTGAGCCACCGCCGCGCCTTCAAAGGATCCGAGAAAATCCGCATCGGTCTTCTGCCAGATGCCAGCATGCCCAGCACTCGCGACAGCAACAAATACTTGTCATCGGGTATCACGACGGCCAGCGGCCCGAGGGCAGCCCCCACATGCAGAGACCGCATGCGCACGCCGATATTCAGAATTTCGAGCGCTCCCATAGTCGTATCGCCCCGGCTACCATCGAAGAGCTTTCGATATCCAATGGCTCCGGAGCCAACCAGGACGTCGAGCATCGCGTGAACTTCATCCACCGCCACCAATCCATCGCAGACCACTTCGAAAAGTTGCTCATCCGACTTGATGGTCCAGTATAGCGCCACGCGTCCCCCTCCCCCGCGAAGCTGTTGCGGTTAGTCACCCTCCAGGCCTGATTTGTGCTCGGCTGGCGTCGCTCATGAGCGCAGCTACCAACTCTGCCGCACGGAGCGGGCTTGAAGCATCTCCCCCGGATGGAACGCGGTAGAATTCTGTGTCTTTTCGTGGAATAGGCAGGCTGGAAAAGTTGAGGTGTTCAGGTAGCGAGCAAATCAAGTGGCACGAGAAATCGATCGCAAGTTGCGCCTGACCGCGGCCTTGCTGGGGACGGTCGCACGCAAGGACCTGGCGGCAGCTTTTCGGCGCGTCAACGCCAACACTTCTTTTGAGATCGGCCGGGCCGACAAGTGGCTCCGGGGCCTGGCCCAGCCTCGCGAGATGCAGGTCTATGCCGACTGGGCGAAAGTGCTCGATCTCGATCGGCCCGGCCAATGGATCGCCGATTGCGATGCCGAGGTCTTTCTCGACGAGATATGTCTCCGCCACGGTCGTGACCGGGAGACCCTGCTGCGCTCCGTGGAGGCCTCCGGCGGTCGCGGCGGCAGCAAGTCGAGGGCCGCTCCCGAACTCGCGGGGACATTCGTCTGCTACTCGCATGCATGGTCGCCCTATTTTCGTGGACAGTTGATCCGGGGCGAATTGACGGTGGGCGCCGAGTCGAGTCCCAATCGCTCGCCGGTCAGCTACACAGAAGTCCTGCCCACCGGCGCCATGAAACTCAGCGGTGTGATGCTGGTTGCCAACCGGGGTGTGCACATCCAGGTGAGCGAGGCGGCGGGCAGCGCGCAGCTCGTTACCTTCTGCCTGTTCCAGGCCTCTCCCCCGGCAAGCGTCCTGGGTGGACTGATGTTCGGCACGACCCGCATCGGGCCCGATGCGCAGCCTTCGGTGACGCGCATCGTCATGGTGCGTCTCCCGGCGTCGAACGCGCTTCTGCGTTCGAAGGAAGCGTACCTCTCGCCAGGCGGCTCGATTGCGGGAGATCTGGCAGGGCTGGGATTGGAAATCGAAGATCCCGCCGCCACCGACCGGCTTTTCACCGAGTTTCTGACAGGCAACAGCGGCGGCTTCGACCAGGTTCCGGTGTCGGCCTACCGGGCACTGGCCGACGTCTTCGATCGCAAATGGTTGTCAGCGGCGCGGTAACCCGGGTCGATGCTCGCGTCCCGCTGCGATTCCAAGCGTGCCGATAGGTGCAGATCAAGACTGTGGTGAGCGACGCGTTGCGCGCCTGTGTTCATTGCGAGGTAACGTCAATAGGCCGCAGAGAGAGAGAGAGAGAGCCAAACGGCCCCGGGGGACGGCGACGCCCGTCAACAGGTCCAACTCGCAATGCCCGCGGTTATTGGGCTCTTGGGACCCTCGCCGACAAAAGAGAGAGACTGTCAGCTTGGCGGCTAATGGCGGAGGGAAAAGAGCCGGGATCCAACGCTCTCTGCGTAGCGGCGCGGGAAGCTGAGTAACCTGGCACGGGCGCTATTTGCACCTGCGCGTCCAATACCCGTTAGGCTGTCATGTGGGCGGACGGTCTTGTGACCGACCAACCGTCGCGGCCCCATGTCGACCTCGAAACGGCGGCCGACGGGTTAGCCTCCGTGCCTCTTCTGGCCGGCCACCCAGGTCTCGCTGACCTTGATGGCGGACAGCTTGTCGGGGGCGGTGGCGTAGGGGTCGGACTCGAGCAGCACGAGGTCGGCTTCCTTGCCCTTCTCCAGCGAGCCGATGCGATCGCCTTGGCCGATCTGGCGAGCGGAGTCGATCGTTACCGCGCGCAATGCCTGGTCGAGCGTGACCGCCTGGTCCAGCGCGATGACGGAGTTGTCGACGACGCACTTGCGCGTAACAGCCGTCTCGACCAGGGCGAGTGACCCGACCGGCGAGCACGGCGAGTCGGTGTGGAGGGTGAAGGGAATCCCGGCACGCACGCAATTGCCGGCGTTGTCGGTCAGCAGGGTGCGCTCGGGTCCGAAAATCTGGTCGCGATAGGCCGCGCCGTAGAAGCGCACGTGGTTCATCAGGAAGCTCGGCTGGACGTTCAGCGCCTTCATGCGGGCGACCTGGTCCGGGCGCATGATGGTCGAGTGCTCGATCCGGTTGATGCCCTGCGCCGTCGAGTTGCCGTAGGCCGCCTCGATCGCGTCGAGCGCGAAGTCGATCGTATGGTCGCCGTTGCAATGGATCTGGACCGTCGAGCCAAAGGCCTTCACGTCGGCGACCATCTTCTTCACGGCCTTCGCGTCGAAGTTGGGCTGTCCCTTGGCGCTGCCGCCCAGGTACGCGACGGTCTGCGCGCCGGTCTTGGTCTGGTTGGAGCCGTCGCCCACGATCTTCACGCCGTACAGCGAGAACAGGCTGTCGGGCAGCACCGTCGCCCGGGGGCCGATGCCGAGCGCCCGGAACGGCTCGTAGCCCTTCATGTCCTCGTACATCAGGCTGGCGCTGGTGCGGCAGGCGAAGCCCGGCGACGCCTTGGCGAAGGCCGAGACCCACTCCGACTTCAGCGTGCCCGGCTCGTGCAGCGTGGTGTTGCCAGTCGCCGCCGCCTTGCGCAGGTAGCTCTCCAGCGCCTTGCCCGCGACCGCCATCGTGATCTTGGGCAGCATCAGCGGCAGGAACTTGAACATGGCTGCTTCCTCGAAGACCTGGCCGTCGAGCTTGCCGTCGGGCCCGCGACCGAAGTGACCGCCTCCGGGCAATTCGCCCACGTCCTCCGAAATGCCGGCCAGCTTGAGCGCTAGGCTGTTGACGCAGGCGTCGTGGCCGTTGGTGTACCAGACGAAGATCGGTCGGTCGGTCGAGACCGTGTCCAGCTCGGCGCGCGTCAGACCGCCGCCCTGCAGGAGGTTGTCGAAGTTCGACGCCGCGACCCACTCGCCGGCCGGCGTGCGCGCCGCCATGGCGCGCAGCGCCTCGATCAGCTTGGCGCGCGTCGGATAGGTCGTGTAGCCGACGTCGGTCAGCAGTTCGAGGACGACCGCCGACATAACGGAGTGGTTGTGCGGATCGACGAAGCCCGGCATGAGCACCCGACCGCCGAGGTCGACAATCTTCGTAGCCGTCGACTTCAGGCCCGCCACCTCATCCTCGCTGCCGACCGCCAGGATCTTGCCGCCGCCGATTGCCAGGGCCTGCGCAGGGGCCGCACCAGGCATCGGCAGGACCTTGCCGCCGCGGAAAATGACCTCGGCGCCGTCGGCGGCGCGGGCGCCGCGCGGCGCAGCGATCGTCGCCGCGGCACCGGCGGCTCCCACCGACATAGCCATGAGCGTGCGCCGGGTCGGCATCGGAGCGCCGGCCAAGTTGCCCAACAAGTTTCCGAACACGCGGTTGGCGCCGCCCTCGAAGAGGTCGTCATGCAGAGCGATCGTACTGAAGCAGGCGCGGCACATGGAGTGTCTCGTTCGTGGAAGCGACGCTCATCGACCAGTTCCAGGCGCCGAAGTTAATGTGGCGATAAGACCAATCGTTTAGACTGATGGTCTAGTTCCACTTTCCTAGATGCATAGTCAAACCAGAAACAGAACTGCTCTTTAGATGCAAACTCGACTAGGAAGAGACAGATGGTGCGCAGTGGACCGTTTGGGCGACAGGCAAAGTCAGCTCCCCAAAAGATCCATCCGACACGGTGGAAACTCATCGAGACGGCGCTCCAGTTTCTGGAGGTATGTTCGCCGGCGGACATCACAGCGGACCTTATTCTAGACGCGTCGGGCGTCTCGAAGGGGTCGCTCTACCACCACTTCGAAGATCTCACCGATGTGATCGATGCCGCGATGATCGTGCGATTTGCTGTCGGCGTGAACGAGAGCGTCAAATCCCTCGCAGACATTGTGTCCTCTGCCAAGTCTCGGGAAGAACTAATGCAAGGGCTCGAGGCAGTCGCCCGTTCAGCGCACGTCCAGGAGAGGACGAGACTTCGGGCGACACGCATCCAGATGATCAGTCTTGCTCATCATGGCTCCACTTTCTCAAGGGTTGGAGCCTCCGACGATTCCGGGGCGGTTCAAAACCTAGACACTCAGCCCCAGAGCAGTCGCCGCCAGAATGGTTCTTGTTCGGGCCGTTATGGAGCTTGTGGGCACTATCGCCTTAGAGCACTTCTAAGGCAGGCTTCCGGCGAGGGGCGTCTGCCGGAGTGACAGAGGCGTTGTCAGGATAGATGTTCACTAGAGGCGGCACGATGAAGCAACCGCCGAGCGGCGTGACAGCAGAATGACCCGGGCCCCAACTCCTGGTGCGGGATCGCCGCGGACCGAACTGGCCGAGGCGCTGCGGTCCTGTCGCACCTCCTATCTGGGGGTGGCGCTCTTCACCGCCGTCCTGAACGTGCTTTATCTCACAGGCTCGTTCTTCATGCTGCAGGTCTACGACCGGGTGCTGCCGAGCCGCAGCGTCCCGACCCTGGTGGCGCTGTGCATCCTGGCCCTCGGCCTCTATGGCTTCCAGGCAATCCTCGACATCGTGCGCAACCGGGTCCTGATCCGGATCGCCGGCGGTTTTGCCGAGACGCTGGACCGGCGCGTCTATCACCTGCTGGTCAAGCTCCCGTTGCGGGCACCGCAGATGAACGGTTTCGAGCCGGTCCGGGACCTCGATCAGATTCGCAGTTTCATGTCCGGCCCCGGTCCGGCGGCGCTCTTCGACCTGCCCTGGATGCCGCTCTATCTCGGCATCTGCTACCTGTTCCACCCGCTGATCGGTCTCACGGCAGCGGTAGGCGCCCTGATCCTGGTCGCCATCACCTTCGTCACCGAGCTCAAGGTCCGCCAGCCGTCGGTCGAGGTTTCGTCGCTCTCCAGCCGGCGCACCAGCCTCGCCGAGGCCAGCCGCCGCAATTCCGAGGTCCTGCATGCCATGGGCATGGTCGGCCGCTTCGCGCACCAGTGGGCGGACTACGGACGCCGCTATGTCGAGGCCCATCAGCGGGCGGGCGACATCACCGGCGGCATGGGCAGCTTCTCGCGCGCGCTCCGCATGGCGCTGCAATCGGCGGTGCTGGCCGTCGGTGCCTATCTCGTCATCAAGGGGCAGGCGACTGCCGGCATCATCATTGCCGGTTCCATCCTGTCGGCGCGGGCGCTGGCGCCGGTCGAGCAGGTGATCGCCCAGTGGCGCGTCTTCGTGTCGGCGCGACAGAGCTGGCACCGCCTCAACAACCTGCTGGCTCGCATTCCCGACGACCGCGACGTGATGCAACTGCCGAGGCCCAAGGCTTCGCTCGCCGTCGAAGCGGTCAGCGTGGCGCCGCCGGGCGTGAACGTCCTCGTGGCCCGTGACGTCGCCTTCAACCTCAAGGCCGGCCAGGGGCTGGGGATCATCGGCCCCAGCGCCTCGGGCAAGTCGTCGCTCGTCCGCGCCCTCGTGGGCGTCTGGCGGCCCGTGAGCGGCAAGGTCCGCATCGACGGCGCCACCCTCGATCAATGGTCGTCGGAAGCGCTGGGCGAGCATATCGGCTACCTGCCGCAGGACATGGAGCTGTTCGCCGGCACGGTCGCGCAGAACATCGCCCGCCTGGAGCCCGAGCCCGACCCCGCCAAGGTGATCGCCGCGGCACAGGCCGCCGGCGTGCACGAGCTGATCCTCGGCCTGCCCAACGGCTACGGGACCGAGATGGGCGAGGGTGGCACCGCCCTGTCGGCCGGGCAGCGCCAGCGCGTCGGGCTGGCGCGGGCGCTCTACGGCGACCCATTCCTCGTGGTGCTGGACGAGCCCAACTCGAGCCTCGATCACGAGGGCGAGGAAGCACTGACCAAGGCCATCATGTCCGTGCGGGCGCGCGGCGGCATCGCCATCGTGGTCGCCCACCGGCCGAGCGCCCTGGCCGCCGTCGATCAGCTCCTGGTGATGCGGGGCGGCCGGCAGCAGGCCTTCGGGCCGAAGGACGCCGTCCTGCGCGAGACCCTGAAGGCCGCGCCGCCCCCGGCGGCAGCCCCGGCCACGGGCGCGCAGCCGTCTCCGCTTCGCGTTCCGGTCGTTCGCGCGCGGGAGCCGTCGTGAGCCCGCCCGTGTCCGTGCCGGCCCTTACCCGGAAACCTCTCCTGATCGGTGTGGCGGCCTGCCTCCTCCTGGTCTTCGGCATCGGCGGATGGGCGGCCACGACCCAACTGTCCGGCGCCGTGATCGCGCCCGGCAAGCTGGTGGTCGATACCAACGTCAAGAAGATCCAGCACCCGTCCGGCGGCGTCGTGGGCGAGCTGCTGGTCAAGGAGGGCGACCGGGTGAAGCAGGGCGACGTGGTCGTCCGGCTCGACGGCACGCAGGCGAAGGCGAATCTCGGCATCGTGACCAAGTCGCTCGACGAGCTGGCCGCCCGCCAGGCCCGTTTCGAGGCCGAGCGCGACAACGACAGGACCGTCCAGTTCCCCTACGAGCTGACGTGGCGCAAGCGGGATCCGGAGATCGCGCGCCTGATGAGCGGCGAGCAGAAGCTGTTCGAGATTCGCCGCACCGCGCGCGACGGCCAGAAGGCCCAGCTGAAGGAGCAGATCAAGCAGCTCCATCTCCAGATCGAGGGCACCCAGGCGCAGGAAGCCGCCAAGGGCAAGGAGCTGGCGCTGCTGGCGCAGGAGCTCGAGGGGGTCCGGACGCTCTGGAAGCAGAACCTCGTGCCGATCAGCCGGGTCACGACCCTGGAGCGCGACTCGGCCCGCATGGAAGGCGAGCGTTCCGCCCTGGTCGCCTCGCTGGCGCAGAGCCGGGGCCGCATCGCCGAGCTCGAGCTCAAGGTCCACCAGATCGACCAGGATCTCAGCACCGAGGTCGGCAAGGAGCTGGCCGAGATCCGCGCCAAGAGATCGGAGATGACCGAACGCCGGGTCGCAGCCGAGGATCAGCTGAAGCGCATCGACCTCGTGGCGCCGCAGGACGGCAGGGTGTTCCAGAGGAACGTCCACACGGTGGGCGGCGTGATCCAGGCCGGCGAGCCGCTGATGCTGATCGTGCCCGATTCCGACACGCTGATCGTCGATGCCAAGGTGGCGCCGCACGACATCGACCAGATCCATCTCGGCCAGCATGCCGTCCTGCGCTTCGGGGCCTTCAACCAGCAGACGACACCCGAAGTCAATGGCGAGGTGGTCCATATCGGCGCCGACGTCACGCAGGACGACAAGGCGACGGAGCCCTACTATTCGGTGCGCATCCGTGTCGCCGAAGGCGAACTGTCCCGACTCAAGGGCCTGCAGCTTCTGGCCGGTATGCCGGTCGAATCCTTCATCGAGACCACGCCGCGCACCGTGGCCTCGTTCCTCGTCAAGCCGCTCACCGACCAGCTCGCGCGAGCCTTCCGCGGGCGGTGAACGTGACCCTTGCGGCAGGGCTGGCAGGAGCAGCGTCTCGACATAGGCTCGGAAGCACTGTCCGTTGATCGGACCGCCGAAAATTCAGGGTTTTCTAAATCTGAGCCCTTCGCGACGCAGGAACGTCCACACCGCATTGTGCGAGACGACGACACCCTGGGCCGCCAGTTCGTCCTTGAGTTGGCGCTGAGTCAGGTGCGGTGTCTGATCAATCCGTTCCTGGATGAAGGCCGGATGGGCCTCCAGCACCGATTTGCGATGCCCGCCGACCTTGCCTGCCGCCAGGGAACCGATCGTGCCCCGTTGCGTGGTGTAGGAGCGGTGCTTCCGAGCAGCGTTGGCTGCACGATCAGACTGTCGCAAGAGGCAGGCCGACAATGGGATCATCGCTGAGCGGGGCGATGGTTTCCAGACTCATGTAGCGAGCCCGCTGGACAGCCCATTCGTCGTTCTGTTCGAGGAGCAAGGCGCCGATCAGGCGCGTCACTGCGTCTTCGTTGGGGAAGATGCCGACAACCTCGCTGCGGCGCTTGATCTCGCCGTTGAGGCGTTCGAGCGGGTTGGTGGAGTGCAGCTTGGCCCGATGCTGGGCAGGGAAGCTCATGTAGGCCAGCACATCGGCCTCGGCGTCATCCATTAGCGCCGCCAGTTTCGGGACGCGTGGCCGTGCCTGGTCGGCGACCTGGCGCCACTGTTTGCGTGCCGCCGCCGCGTCGTCCTGGGCGAAAGCGGTACCGACCCACGCCGAGACGATGCGGCGCTGGGTCTTGCCGGCATAGGCCAGGGCGTTGCGCATGAAGTGGACTCAGCGGCTTGGTTACAAGCCGCGAGACAGCGCTGCCAGGCCGCGCCGAGGATCTTGGTGATGGCAGCCTTCAGTCCCTCATGGGCATCGGAGATCACCAGCTTGACGCCGCGCAAGCCGCGCCGGGCGAGGGAGCGCAGGAACTCGACCCAAAAAGGCTCGGCCTCGCTGTGGCCGACCGTCATGCCCAGCACCTCGCGGCGCCCGTCGCTGTTGACGCCGACGGCAACGATGACGGCAACCGAGACGATGCGGTGGTCACGGCGGGCTTTGACGTAGGTGGCGTCGAGCCAGATATAGGGCCACTCACCTTCGATCGGCCGGTTCAGGAAGGTCTGAACCCGCTCGTCGATCTCGCCGCACAGCCGCGAAACCTGGCTCTTGCTGATCCCCTCCATGCCCATCGCCTTGACCAGATCGTCCACTGAGCGCGTGGAGATACCCTGGATGTAGGCTTCCTGAACCACGGCGGTCAGCGCCTTCTCGGCCAGGCGGCGCGGTTCGAGAAAGGCCGGGAAGTAGCTGCCTTTGCGCAACTTCGGGATGCGCAACTCGACGGTACCCGCCCGGGTCTGCCAGTCCCGCTCGCGGTAGCCATTGCGCTGGTTGCGCCGATCAGCGCTACGCTCGCCGTGACCGGCCCCGCACAGGCCATCGGTCTCCAGCTCCATAAGGCGCTGGGCGGCAAAGCCGATCATCTCACGCAGGAACGTCGCATCGGAGCCCTTCTCCAATAGTGCGCGAAGGGCGATAGTGTCCTCAGTCATTGTGGTGGTCCTTTGGGTTCAGGTTGCTGGTCTCGACAACCCAACCCTACCCGGGATCACCGCGCTGGCCGCTGACCGGCCCGCCATCGCCTGACTCGTGGCGGTCGCTCAGGCGGGCCGATCAGCGGCCTCCTACACCACCACCGAGGACACGACCAGGGAACCCGTCGCCCGGTAACGCTGCGACCACTTCACCACCGTCGAAGCCGCAAAACCAAAGCGGGAAGCCACCGACCAACAGCACACCGCCACTGACCGCTCCAACCGCACGCCCACGCAGGTCATTGGAGAGAGAACGTATCCACGCTGGCCTCTTACCCGGCCAGCATCTTGAATAAGATTCCCTCTGTAGTCCTACGTTATCAAGGCGCCTTCCCCACATTGGAGGTTCGCCACTTCGAACCTCCTCGCAGACAACCACTCAAGCAGCGCTCCGGTCAGACCAGAAGCTCAAACCGGTAATCCTCCAGCCCGACAGTGCCAGTCACCTGGATCACGTCTACGACGGTTCGTCCTGCGTCAGCGATCTCGTAGAAACCTCCGCCCAAGTCGTTGAAGCTCGCACCATCTCCGTAACCTTGGAAGACAAGGACATCGCCATCACCGATGACGCCACTGAAGTCGGTGACATTGTCGCCGTCTCCCTGGCCTGCCACGAAGATGAACGTGTCCGCCGCTGCACCGCCGGTCATCGTATCCGCACCGGCGCCGCCGTTCAGGATATCACTCCCGCCAAAGCCGCTGAGAGTGTCGTCATGTATCCCTCCGTTGATCGTATCGGCGGCTTCAGTTCCTGTAACGTTGAAGGCAGCATTGACAAGGCCCGTGATACCGGCCGAAGCATTGGCCGTTGTCACCTCGGACACCGTTCCCGACAGGGTCGTCACCGACGACGCGTCGATCACGCCGGTGGTCTTGCCATCCAGGCTGTTCAGTGCCGTCGCCGTCGCCGCCGTATCCGACAGCGTGATCGCCTCGTCACCCCGCCCACGGAAACCGGAGGCGGAATACATCGTGGTGAGGTCGGAAAGAACGCCGGTAACCGTCAGCACCGACGTCATGGTTACTGCGCCGGTCGTCGCCGCATTGATCGCGTTCAGATCGGCAGCCGCCGCGACTGTACCCGACAGAATAACCGCCTCGTTGCCGAACCCGGTAATACCGGAGGAAGCGTAGGCCGCCGCGACCGCTGAAGCGTCTCCCCCTACCCTCGTCACAGACGACGCGTCGATCGCACCGGTCGTTCCCGAGTCCACTGCGTTCAGGGCGCTAGCCGCCGCCGTCGTATCCGACAGCGTGACGGCCGCGTTACCCAGTCCGCTGATCCCGGCTGAAGCATAGGCCGTCGCAACCGCTGCCAACGCACCCGTCAGCGTCTCCACCGACGACGCGTCGATCACGCCGGTCGTCCTTGTATCCAGGTAGTTGAGCGACGCTGCCGCGACAGTGGTGTCGTTCAGCGTCAGCGCCTCATTGCCCAAGCCACTCACTCCGCGCGTGGTGTAGGTCGTCGTCAGGGCTGACAAGGATCCCTCGACCGTGAGAAGCGACGCTGCGTTGACCGCGCCAGTCGTCGCCGCATTGATCGCATTCAGATCGGTGGACGCCGCGATCGTGTCGGAGAGGATCACCGCCTCGTTGCCAAGGCCGCTGATGCCCGACGACGCGTACGAAGTCGCAACTACAGACGCTGTTCCCATCACCGTCCTCACAGACGACACGTTTATCAGACCGCTTGTCGCCGCGTCGATTGCGTTCAGGCTGGCTGCGGCCACCGTCGTATCCGAGAGTGCAACGGCCTCGTTACCCAGGCCAGTGATACCCGAAGACGCGTAGGCTGCGGCAACCGTAACCGCGGTTCCCGACAACGTCGTCACCGACGATGCGTCGACGATCCCGCTGGTTGCGGCATCGATCGCATTCAGGCTGGCGGCCACCCCAATCGTATCCGTCAGGGTTACGGCCTCATTGCCCAGACCACTGATTCCAGAAGAGGCGTACGCGACCGCAATCGCGGACGCGGTCCCCGTCAGCGTTCCCACCGATGACGCGTCGATAACGCCGGTCGTGGCGGCGTCCAGCGTATTCAGGGCAGTCGCCGTAGCCGTCCCGTCCAACAGCGTAATCGCCTCGTTGCCCCGTCCGGAGAACCCGGTCGACGAGTAAGTCAAGGTCAGATCCGACAAAGAGCCCGTCACGGTGAGCACCGAGGTCATGTTGACCAAGCCGGCCGTCGCCGTATTGACCGCGTTCAGATCGACCGCCGCGGCGACCGTGTCGGACAGAATAACAGCCTCATTACCCAGGCCGATGAAGCTGCCTGAAGCATAAACAGTCGCAACCGCAGATGCCGTCCCGGTCACTGTTGTCACACGCGATGCATTGATCGCACCGATCGTGGCCGTTTCGATGGCATTGAGGTCGCTGGCGGCCGCACTGCCGAGGGACAAAGTCACCGCCTCCTTACCCAACCCACTGATGCCCGACGAAGCATAGGCTGTCGCCACCGCGGACGCCGTACCCGTCAGCGTTGTCACCGCGCTGGCGTTGATCGCGCCGCTCGTCCCGGCATCGATACTGTTGAGGTCGCTCGCCGCCACTCCGCCGGCGGATAGAGTCACAGCGGCAGCGCCCAGTCCGTTAATCCCCGAAGAAGCAAAAGCTGTCGCCACCGCCGCGGCCTTGCCGATCACCGTCGTCACAGACGATGCGTCAATGACACCACTGGTATTGGTATCCAGCGTGTTCAGGCCGGTCGACGTTGCCGTTGTATCCGACAGGGTCACCGCCTCGTTGCCAAGGCCGCTGATCGTACCCGCTGTATTCGCTGCATACGCCGCCATTACCGTGGAAAGGGTTCCCGTCAGTGTCGTCACAGACGAAGCGTCGATCACACCGGTCGTCTTGCTATCCAGCGAGCTGAGCGACGCCGCTGCCACCGTCGTATCCGACAGCGTGACAGCCTCATCTCCGCGTCCACTGAAGCCGGTCGACGTGTAAGTCGTCGCCAAGTCCGAGAGAGATCCTGTGACCGTCAGGATCGACGTCATGTCAACGGTGCCCGTCGTTGCGGCATTGATCGCGTTCAGATCGGTGGCCGCACCGAGCGTCCCCGTGAGCGTCACGGCCTCGTTGCCCAGGCCGCTGATGCCGGAGGACGCATATGCCGTCGCAACCGCAGAAGCAGTCCCGGTAAGAGTCGTCACAGACGATGCGTCGATCACGCCGCCCGTCTCGCCGTCCAGCGCGTTCAGATCAGCCGCCGCGACCGTCGTGTCGTCCAGCGTCACCGCCTCGTCGCCAAGACCGCTGATCCCGGAGGAGGCATAAGCTGTCGCGACATCCGACAGAGAGCCCGTCACCGTCGTCACCGACGACGCGTCGATCACGCCGCTCGTCTCACCGTCCAGCGCGTTCAGATCAGCCGCCGCAACCGTCGTATCGTCCAGCGTCACCGCCTCGTCGCCAAGACCGCTGAGCCCGGAGGAGGCATAAGCCGTCGCGACATCCGACAGCGAGCCCGTCAACGTCGTCACCGAAGACGCGTCGATCACGCCGGTCGTCTCATCGTCCAGCGCATTCAGATCGGACGCCGCGACCGTCGTGTCGTCCAGCGTCACCGCCTCGTTGGCGAGGCCAGTGATCCCGGAGGATGCATAAGCATCCGCAACGTCGGACAGCGAGCCCGTCAACGTCGTCACAGACGATGCGTCGATCACGCCGCTCGTCTCACCATCCAGTCCGTTCAGATCAGACGCCGCGACCGTCGTGTCGTCCAGCGTCACCGCCTCGTCGCCAAGACCGCTGAGCCCGGAGGCGGCATAAGCCGTCGCTACATCCGCCAGCGAGCCCGTCACCGTCGTCACCGACGACGCGTCGATCACGCCGCTCGTCTCACCGTCCAGCGCATTCAGATCCGACGCCGCGACCGTCGTGTCGTCCAGCGTCACCGCCTCGTCGCCCAAGCCGCTGATCCCGGAGGATGCATAGGCCAAGGCAATGGCGGATGCCGTCCCAGTCACCGTCGTTACCGACGAGGCATCGACCAGCCCACTTGTCGCCGCATCGATCGCGTTCAAATCAGGCGCCGCCGCCGTGGCGCCCGACAACGCTACAGCCGCCGCACCCAAGCCGCTGATTCCGGAGGACATATAGGCTGCCGCGACTTCCGACGCCGTGCCAGTCACCGTCGTCACCGACGAGGCGTCGATCGTGCCGCTCGTCAACAGGTCGAGCGCACTAAGGTCACTTGCCGCGGCCGTCGTATCGGAAATAGTTACTGCTGTTGCCTCCAGTCCGGTGATGCCGGAAGAAGCGTAGGAAACGTCCACTTCCGAAAGCGAGCCCGACAGGGTGGTCACGTAGGAAACATCGATCGTGCCGCTCGTCGCGGCGTCAATCGCATTCAGGTAGGAGGCGGCCATCTCCGCCTCAAGCAGGACGATGTTTTCGCTGCCGGTGAGGGCCAAACCCTCCGATCCAAACGCGGTCGAGATTTCGTCCCACGTCCCGATCAGCGTCGTCACCGACGAAGTGTCGATGGATCCGCTCGTCAAGGCGTCGATCGCATTGAGGTCGCTCGCCGCGACCGTCGTGTCATCCAGCGTCACTGCCTCGTTGCCCAGGCCGCTGATCCCCGACGACGCATAAGCCGTCGCGACCGCAGCAGCAGTCCCGGTCAGCGTCGTCACCGACGACGCGTCGATCATTCCGCTCGTCTCGCCGTCCAGCCCGTTCAGATCCGACGCCGCGACCGTCGTGTCGTCCAGCGTCACTGCCTCGCCGCCATCCAGGCTGATCCCAGACGATGCGTACGCTGTCGCAACCGCAGACAGCGAGCCCGTCAGCGTCGTCACAGACGACGCGTCGATCACGCCGCTCGTCTCACCGTCCAGCGCATTCAGATCAGCTGCCGCGACCGTCGTGTCGTCCAGCGTCACTGCCTCGTCGCCATCCAGGCTGATCCCAGACGACGCGTACGCCGTCGCAACCGCAGACAGCGAGCCCGTCAGCGTCGTCACAGACGACGCGTCGATCACGCCGCTCGTCTCACCGTCCAGCGCATTCAGATCCGACGCCGCGACCGTCGTGTCGTCCAGCGTCACTGCCTCGTCGCCATCCAGGCTGATCCCAGACGACGCGTACGCTGTCGCTACCGCAGACAGCGAGCCCGTCAGCGTCGTCACAGACGACGCGTCGATCAGTCCGTCCGTCGCCGCATCGATCGCGTTCAGGTCGCTCGCCGATGCCGTGCCGGCGTCCAGCGTCACTGCCTCATTGCCCAGGCCGCTGATCCCCGACGACGCATACGCCGTCGCAACCGCAGAGGCGGTGCCCGTCAGCGTCGTCACCGAACCCGCATTGATCGTCCCGCTCGTCTCGCCGTCCAGCCCGTTCAGATCCGACGCCGCGACCGTCGTGTCGTCCAGCGTCACTGCCTCGTCGCCATCCAGGCTGATCCCAGACGACGCGTACGCCGTCGCAACCGCAGACAGCGAGCCCGTCAGCGTCGTCACAGACGACGCGTCGATCACGCCGCTCGTCTCGCCATCCAGCCCGTTCAGATCCGACGCCGCGACCGTCGTGTCGTCCAGCGTCACTGCCTCGTCGCCATCCAGGCTGATCCCAGACGATGCGTACGCTGTCGCTACCGCAGACAGCGAACCCGTCAGCGTCGTCACCGACGACGCGTCGATCACGCCGCTCGTCTCGCCATCCAGCCCGTTCAGATCAGCTGCCGCGACCGTCGTGTCGTCCAGCGTCACCGCCTCGTCGCCATCCAGGCTGATCCCAGACGATGCGTACGCTGTCGCAACCGCAGACAGCGAGCCCGTCAGCGTCGTCACAGACGACGCGTCGATCAGTCCGTCCGTCGCCGCATCGATCGCGTTCAGGTCGCTCGCCGATGCCGTGCCGGCGTCCAGCGTCACTGCCTCATTGCCCAGGCCGCTGATCCCCGACGACGCATACGCCG